>JADMIO011545371.1_pt1 | contig 44143 bp, 52 predicted proteins | sample 8958161 | NCBI WGS metagenome assembly JADMIO01 (sample SAMN16585339, study PRJNA669376) | soil metagenome | isolation source: Crop rotation soil | place: USA: Cullars Rotation, Alabama | collected 2011
GGTGTTATACTTGTAATCGAACTCGACCAAATACCTCGAAAGATGCTGTTCGCTGATCGCGTGAAACGTCCCATAGACGCCGCGCTTCAGGGTCGCGAAGTATCCTTCAACCGTATTCGTGAACGCATCGCCGCGCACGTATTCGTCGGCTTCGTGATTGACCATTTCGTGACGTGCAAACTCTTTGCCCAGCGCCATATAACCGCCAGCGGTATCGGTCATCAAAGCCGACTTGCGGCTCACATGCGAGAACAGGATCGGGCGCAGCGTTGCGCCGTTCACGTTGGTGATGTGATGCGAGCGCGCGCTACCGTCGCGCTCAACCAGCGTATGGACGATCATCTTACCCGCGCCACCGATGTTACCCTTCGTGCGCTTGTTCTTGTGCTTGTTCTTTTCCTTGCCGCCGATGTAGGTCGTGTCGGCTTCAACGATCTTGCCAGCGCCACCAAGCGGACCCGGCTTCTTAACCGCCATCGCCTCACGCAAGCGATGCGCGAGAAACCACGCCGTTTCGTAATTAGTGCCCAGCATCCGCTCTAACTGTTTCGCGGACATTCCTTTTTTGGAGGAATTCATAAGCTGGGAAGCCTGCACCCACTTCGTCAGCGGAATATGCGAGCGCTCCATAACCGTCCCCACGGTCACGCTGAAGGGCTTGCGGCAGTCCTTGCACTTGTAGACGCCGGGGCGGGTAGAGGCGCCCATAAGCTTCGTGATGCGGTCCCCGAACTGGCCGCAGCGGGGGCACGTCGCGCCAGCCGAACCCCACAGGAGCGCCTCAAGGTGCTCCCGCGCCTTGTCCTCATCGTGATAGATCGCGTCGGCCAGATTGACCTTAGGTTTCGCGGATTTCTTGTTCGGCATTGGGGTAGGCCTCGATTTGTGAAGCCTTTGTACCCCATCTGCCGTGGTACGTCAACCGGATACTTCCCATTGTTCGCACGTCAGAATCACGGCGCGATCTATGGCCAAGGCGAAGGACCGCAAGGCAACAGCTACGCGCTCCCAACCAAGGACAAGAACATCAAGACTCTGCCGCTCGATGAAATCGCGCATCACGTCAGGCGCTTCATTCGCTACGCTGCGGAAAATCCGCACACGGAGTTTGAGGTAACGAAAATTGGTTGCGGCCTAGCCGGATATTCCGAGAAGCAGATCGCGCCACTGTTTCGCGACGCGCCTGAGAACTGTATTCTCCCAGATGGCTGGCGAGAAAAATTCGGCGAAGATGTTAGGATAGAGGGACCGAAGTGATGACTGGCAATCTCGACAAAATATTTGCCGCAATGGAGGCTTCTGGTGCCGCATACAGAGAAGCGCGTTTGGCACGATTTGAAAAGCTTGACACCTCGGCAACGTTTTGCCCTGAGGATTTGGGGGATTGGATCGACCTTTGCGACCGAGCCAGTGTTCCGTACGTTCCTGCAAAATGCATAGCTGAGGTTGGTGTGGACGATGTAGTGTCTTACGACACGGTGGGCCCGCACACGGAGCGCGCAAAGCCTTTCTGGGAAGCTGTCGAGGTTGCGCGCGCACTTCCAAATCACATGATGCGATGGTCGTGCTGTTCTTGTGCTGAGGTGAAGTATCGCCTGGGAAACGGTGAGCACCAATGGGCCAAAGAAATACAAGACAGATTTCATGTTGCCGACATGCGGGCGTTTGATTTGATCTGCGGCTTTCCGAAGCCGACCATTCGCGCATGGCTGCGGCCCTGGCTGAACTTTCATATCATTGACGGATTTCCGCTTGAGTTTAGAGCGTTCGTTGAGCGGAATAAAATAGTTGGCGTGTCGTCGTATTATCCGCAACGGCCACTCCCTGTTTCATGGCAGATGGCGGAATGCGTTTCAAAGGTTATCCTGCTGACTCAGCGCCTGCTGGATCGCCAATTGAAGCCGCTCAACATGCCCGACTTCGAGGGCGCCGGTTTGCCAATGACGGAGAATCATTGGACGGCGGATTTTGCTTTTCAGGAAGGCGCTGGACCGCTGTTTCTTGAAGGCGGCCCTCCGCATCATCCGATGTGGGGCGCGCATCCGTGCTGTTTTGCGGTTGGAGAGATTGAAGGAATTGCTCTGCGCCCGCGTGTCGGAATGGCTGGCGATGTTGCAGAGGTTATTGCGACCGACGTTGACGCAGAGACGGGCTGCGCTGACGATCAGTTATTCGGCGATGTTCCTCTTGATGTTCTCCGCGACGCCGCTGACGATCTTGCGAGGCGCAGAGAGTAGCCATGCCCAACCCCTCCACAGACGAACTCTCCATCCTAATGCATGGCAGAGACATGATGGGACGTATACTGGCGAGGGCTGAGGCTATTGCCTTGGTCGATTGGAACCCGCGCACACCGCCATCTGAATTCCGCAACAACATCCGAGCGGAGGCGATACGGCAGATGAAGTTTCTTGTCTCTGACATGCAGAACCAAATGCCGCCGATGATCGAAATACAAGCCGTCACGGGCGTCCTTTCGTCAAAGCCGCCTGCGAAGGTCACCTCACACAATCGCCCGCCATCGCCCTCTGCTGCGCCCGTGGGAGGGGATGATGGCCGTTCCTGAACGCACGAAGGCGCTTCATAGGGCGCGCATTCTTCGCGGCGAGTGCCCGCTGTGCGGCGGGGAGGCAGCCCCATACCGGCTTTGCTATGACTGTCGCCAGAAAGCTCGATTCTCGAACGCCCTGAAGCGTGGCGCGAAGGTTGGCGCCCTGACGATAATCGGAGAGGGCCGAAACAAGCTATACGGCCTGGGCGTTGAATCTGAGGCGAGGTGGGGAAGCACACCGCTTCACCTTCCTGAAACTGACGGGCGTACCAGACCCCGGCTTCGCGGCATTTCGGTAGACGTTGAGGCGACGCTGGTTGAAGTGATGAAACTGATCGGTCGCCCCTGCACGCTTGAGGAAATTATGGCGGCCTGGGGCAGGCTTCGCGACCGGCGTTCAGCGCCTCTAGCAAATGACCTCAGCCGCATCATCAAGGCGGCGGATCGGCGGACGCGGCGACTGGCAAAGGCTGCGGCAATCCATGCGCGAAACGCAGAGCGCGGCGTCAGTTCGTAAGAATTCCTTACCAACTCAAAGCCGCCCACACCACAATGACCCCCTGACGCCGAAATAGGGGTTGACGGCTGTATCGTTTCATGTATCGTTACGTCTCCAACGCGCCGCGCCTCGGGCTTTCAGGGGCAGAGAACGAAGATGGAAATGAGCAAAGCCGCGCTCCCCGCTCGCTACGGTTTCGCCAGTAAAGCGAACGAGGCGCATCCCCGCTTCTCCGAGTATCAGCGCTACCGCTCCAGCATGTCGCGCCTGCTCGTTGACAGTTCGAACTTCTCAGACTGGCTGCGGCAGGTCGAATACCAAGAGGCTCTTGACGCTGAGAAGAAACACCCGCGCTTCATCGAATGGCAACGCGCGTTCATCGCGGGCAAGATGGGCCGCCCCGGCTTTTTGATCGACGGCAAGCCTCCGAAGAATTTCAGCCAGTGGTTGGCGAATGGTGGGGCGTTCTAGATGGTCAACCACCCGAACCGCAAGCCAGTGCGCTACCGCATCAAGGCAACATTTCCAACGAGCGCCGGCAAGACGTTTGTGCGTTACTGGCGCGACAACAACGGCTGCATCGGCTGGATATTTCCTGAGGTGAAGGAGACCGCCAACACCTACACCAAGAGCGCGGCTGACCGGTTTCTCAACAGCGGACAGCGCAGCCGTGTTGCCACCTACGAACTTGAACCTGTTTAGGGAAGGCCGAAATGGTTGCCAAGGTCATTATCGCTAGCCGTGCCCGTGTGAGCGCCGCTGGTAATCGCATCGCGGTCGGTAGCGATATTCACCTCATCGAGGGGTTGCTCGTTCAGCTTGATCGCGCTAACCGCATCATCGGCTGGATGATGCCGTACATCGGCAGCATGTGCCCGCCGGAGAACGGCTTGGGTGATCTCAACGATCACTGCTTCGAGAACAAGGTTCCGACGCCGGGCGATGAGACCAAGGGCGCTCCGCTCAACCAACCACGCATTAAAGAGTTCAGTTAATGAAACCTCCCATCGAATTCCGCCCCAAGGCAAAGCCGCACCGCGACATCGAAGAATCGGTCACCAAGATCGCTGCACGCATTGCTGCGGCAGAGATCGAGAAGTTCAAAGCAGCCGAGCGCGCGAAGGTTCTAGCCCGCGTCCGCAAGTGCCGTGCAAAGAAGAAGAGCAAGCAATGAGCGCCCACAAGCGAAAGCTCAAGGCGGAATCTCAGGCGAGATGGCGGGCGAACAGGAAGAAGGTGTAGCATGTGCAGGATCGATGATACTGACGCCGCCGAAGTCAGTAGTGTGACATATCCGGTGGCCAAGAAGCCGCACAAGTGTGGTGAGTGTGGCCGCCAGATAGGGGTGGGCGAGCCATACGAGCGGTGTTTCATGGTGTTCGAGGGTAGCGGCGATACGTTCAAAATGTGCGCTCACTGTCGGGTCGGGGCCGCGTGGCTCACCAAGAATTGCGGTGGCTATCTCTACTATGAGGTTTGTGCAGAACTGGAAGAGCATGCCGCCGAATATCCCGAAGTCCGAGAACCGCTTCGCGCGCTTGTCGCGGGCATGCGTACTCAGTGGCGGCTGTCGCCTGACGCATCGTTGATGCCGTTGCCGAGCCAAGCCCCTCCAATCCATGTGAGCGAATAATGGTCACTTGGGCTCAACTATTCTACTGCGCGGCTGGCATCCTCATATCGCTGCTCGCACTTGGATTTGCGACTGTGGATGATAGGACTGACTGATGGCTGATACGAAACGGCGGTGGTGTGTTAAGGCGAAAGACGGCTGGCATGCCGCGCGCCCGAACAATCCTTGGCCGGATGGCCAGAACAACGTCCGCACGCAATGTGGACACGTCATTGTACTGCCCTACGGCTGCGAGAAGCGCTATCCGTCCTGCGCATATTGCGCTGATGCTGTCCGCGCCAAACCGACTGTGGATGATAGGGAAGGGTGAGGGAGCGGCCGTGAGCTTCATGATGTTTCAGCAGCAATGTCGCCCTTGTGGGCACACATGGAACGCTGCATTTGGTATCGTCGGCATGACGCAAATCGCTGCGCCGCCAACTAATTGCCCGAAATGTGGCTCCGCGAATATCGAGAAACTTGCTGACAGCTGGAAGATGAACGATGGCTCCATCTTTCCACCGCAGCGGCCGAAGCCCACCCCATGAAAGCCATCCGCTACACACTGACCCTATCGACATTGGGGGCGATTATCCCGGACTTGACTATTGGGACCGCCGCCCTATCCTGGGTAGGACAGGCCGCCCTTCTACTCACGTTGACGTTGGGACTACTTCTGGCGTCGGCGGGGGTGGCGAGGGCGTCAGGTATAGAACCAATACGAATTTGGACCTTGGAAGGAGCAGATGTTGGAGGCGTCCCCCGTTTCGGGAAACTTAATGCGGTAGGCAAAGCCCGCTTGGTGTTCGATCTCCGGTCGGATGATGTCGGTGTAGGCCACATAACCAAAAACGATATAAGCCCAGTCTTCGGACCTATTGTCAGTTATGGGGTCATCTGCGCTCTTGGCAGTGAGAATAACGGTCTTAGAGTGCCCGGCATTGGGGCCAACGAGTCCGATGTGAGTGACTTCGCTGGCCATTCCAATTTCTGGCCAGTCTGCGATTTTTCCAAAGAATGCACTCAGATACACGCCATTTGCCAAGCCGGGCGTACTGCCGCCATTCCAAATCTCATACTTGCAATCAATCTGCTTTATAGAAGCATCTTCGTTGCGGACGAAGGTGAGAATTACACCCTTCATCCAAATATGAGCCCGACCGCTATTCAGCGCGGACTTAGCGTTGTCGCTAGCCGCTTGAGCGGTAAGCCTTCCGGTTTCGTCGGCCCGCCGCAGAAATACGAGTTGGAAGACGCCGAGCGCGGCCAAGAAAATTGTGGCGGCGACCAGCCCCGCTGTGTAGCGCGCCAAAGCGTAAGTGTATTCGGCAAGAGCAGGGTCTTCGGCGCAATTTTCATGATGGGGAGTTGGATCAGCCTGCTCTGGTTGGGGGGCAGCGCCCTCGCGCGAAGGGATGCCTCTGGCTATTGGATTAGTGCCGTTGGCATCGCGCTGCTCTGCTTCAACATTTGGGCACTTTTCAAATGATGGACCCGGAGCGTTCACAAGCATGTAGCCCAACTCGGCAACGGCTACTGCACCCACTACAACAGCGGCGTAAAGAAGCTTTCTGTCAGCCCCTAACATCCGCGAATAGCCTCTGCGAAAATGTCGGGATTGGAGCGGTTGTTATACCGGAACTGCGCCTCGGCAACGTACAGCGGCAGGTATTTACGGCTGACCTTGTGATAGCTGCCGACGATGGAGCGCTTAATCAGGGACCAGAAGCCTTCAATCGTGTTCGTGTGGATCGCGCCCACGACATAGTTGCCCGTCGAGTGACGAACGGACTTGTGCGGGTAGAAATCTTTGAGGCCGACATAGCCGCGATGCTCGTCCGTGGCGAGCAAGCTAACGTCGGTCGAGACGACTTCATGCACGAAGGATTGCAGCCCTTCCTTGCTGACGCCATAGATCACGCGGGCGACGACGTTGCCCTTGCGCTGGACGGCGCCGATCACGGCGGTCTTGTTCATGGGACCACCCTTGCGGTTATGCGGCCCGTGCTTGTTACTGTTCTTGCCGCCGATGTAGGTCTCGTCCACTTCAACGACGCCGATCAGCTTGCGGAATTCCTCGTTGGCGAGCCCAGCGCGGACGCGGTGGCACATGTACCAAGCGGTCTTGTAGCTGCCGAAACCCATCTCGCGGTGAAGCTGCAACGCGCTGACGCCCTTCTTGCTCACCAGCATCCGATGAATGACGCGGAACCAGTCGCGCAGCGGCTTGTTGGTGTTCTCGAAAATCGTTCCGGCGATATGCGAGAAACGGTAGTTCGTGCCTGCGGGCGAGCATTCGTTGCACAGCCAGTTGAAGGCCATGGTCCCGTGCGGCTTGACCGTATCGGCTCCGCAGCGGGGACACCGGACCCCCAGCGGCCAGCGGTGCTTCACCAGATATTCGGCACAGGCTTCCTCGGTCGGGAAGGCGGCTTCCCAATTGGGATGGCTGGTGATTGGGCTGCTCATTGTCCTAGTTGCATGGGCTGCAGGCTGCAGTAGCGCTAGTCGTAGCCATCGGACTGGCTTTACACCCCACCCCTTAACCCATATCCTCACCTACATGAGCGATCCACACCCCCGCACACCCGTTTTCCGCGTCCGCCACTGCCCAAACAACCACAAATGGGACGACCACCTACACCCAGACCACGCCCTGACTGCGGAGAGGCGGCGGTGGAAGAACCTGTGCCAGCAGAGTGACTAGACAGCTAAATGCCTATCCTCAAAAACCAGCGCCACGAGAGGTTCGCTCAGAACATCGCCCAGGGCAAAACACTGGTCGATGCTTACCAAGAGGCGGGATACGACAGCGAGCCTCTGGCGGCCTCCGCAAGCGCCTCACGCCTGTTAAGCAATGCTAAGGTTTCTGCTAGGGTTGAGGAGATAAAAGCTAAGATTGTCGAGCGCGTGATCGAAAAATCCGCAATTACGCCCGCTATGGTCATCCAAGAGCTTGCATTGCTTGGGTTTTCCAACATGGCGGATTTTGTTAAGGTTGGGCCAGACGGTGACCCGTTCACGGACTTTACCGGGATGGATCGCGACAAGGCGGCAGCTATCGGCGAGATCACAGTTGAGGATTTCAAGGACGGTCGCGGTGATGACGCGCGCGATGTGCGTCGCATCAAATTCAAATTGCTGGATAAGCGGGCGGCCTTAGTGGACATTGGCAAGCACTTGGGAATGTTTAAGGAGCGGGTAGAGCACTCTGGTAACATTACCCTCGACTCCCTAGTCTTGGAGGCGGCTAAGCATCGCGGTAAGGCCACGTGAGCCTCGACGTTGCGGCAACCACGCTCGCATTATGGGCAGACAAGCCGCAAGTCTTTGTCCGCGATCTCTTTGGGGTTACACCGGACCCATGGCAAGACAAGGCCTTGGCACAGTTTCCGACCTCGCCGCGTATGGCGTTCAAAGCATGCGCCGGGCCTGGCAAGACTGCTGTCCTCGCGTGGCTCGGGTTGAACTTTCTTGTTACTCGCCACCATCCGATGATTGGTGCCACGTCGATCAGTGGGGCTAATCTAAAAACCAACTTGTGGGCGGAACTTGCACGCTGGCATGCACGAGCGCCGCTTTTGCAGCACTGTTTTGAGCATACGAAAACCGAGATGTTCTCCAAGGAACATCCTAAGACCTGGAAAATAGAAGCGCGGACTTGGGCTGCTGATGCTGATGCCTCACAAGTCGGCAATGCTTTGGCGGGAGTTCACGCGCCCTACGTTATGTGGCTGCTAGACGAGACGGGAGATTATCCAGATTCCGTCATGCCTGTTTGCGAGGGAATTTTTGCGGGTAATCCGATTGAGGCTCATATCATTCAGGCCGGAAATCCAACACGCTTGGGCGGTCCGTTATACCACGCTTGCACGAAGGCACGCTCCGTTTGGAACGTGATAGAAATCACGGCGGACCCGGATGATCCGAACCGCACCAGTCGTGTTTCGGTAGAGTTTGCGCGCGAACAGATAGCGCAGTATGGCCGGGATAATCCGTGGGTCTTGGTCCGTATATTTGGGCAGTTCCCTCCATCGTCGTTTAACGCGCTTCTTGGGCCTGACGATGTGGCTGCGGCCATGCGGCGAAAGTACCAGGAGCACGATATCCAGCAATCTGCGCGCATTTTGGGCGTTGATGTTGCCCGCGAAGGCGATGACGCCAGTGTAATATTTCCCCGTCAGGGGCTTGTAGCGTTCAATCCGCACGTCATGCGCAATGTGACGAGCTTAATCGGCGCGGCCCAGGTCGCACGTGTTTGGCAGGATTGGAATGTAGATGCGACTTTCGTTGATAATACCGGAGGGTTTGGTGCGGGATGGATCGACCAGTTAGCGGTGTTGAACCGGAGCGCAATTCCAGTCGGGTTTGCCGAAAAGGCGCTCGATAAAAGGTATTTCAATCGCAGGGCCGAAATGTACTTTAACATGGCAAATTGGGTTAAAGCTGGCGGCGCGCTGCCAGATGTGGCAGATTTGGTAGCTGAGTTGACCGCGACCACATATACGTTCAAGGGGGATGCCCTGCTTTTGGAGCCTAAAGACATCATCAAGGAGAAGATCGGGCGCTCGCCAGACTTGGCGGATGGCCTAGCTTTGACTTTCGCGGCTCCCGTCATCAAGCGCGTCAACTCTCCTCTCCCAATGGTTGGTCAGCGCGGCGAAATTTATGACGCCTACGCAGAATTCATGAGGAACTGACATGAGCACGCTGTTTGGTGGCCCTGCCGCTCCAGCCCCACCTCCTCCGCCACCGAATCCGCCGTCCTTGGCTCAGCCCTCCATCATGCAGGCTGGTATGGCTGAGAAGAACCGTTTGGCCGCGCAGGCTGGCGGTGGATTTAATGGGACGGATGTAACTGGACCGCAGGGCGCGAAGGCTCCAAATACGACCAAGACATTGCTGGGCGCCTAATGGCTGCCACCGCTCGCCGCCGCAAATCGGATGCTGACGATCTTTCGCCATTCTATGCGAAAGCCTCTCCGACATTGCTTGCCGAGCAGGCCGCTGATCCTCAAGACCGCAAGCCCTCGAAAGCCGACGCGAAAGAATGGGAGGGTCTCTACAATCATTGCGAGATGCGCCTTCAGTCGTTGTACACATGGCGCGTGCCAGCATGGACGACATGGGGCCAAATCGCCCGCTACATGTTGCCCCGACGCTACTACGCGTTCATAACGAGCAACATCTACAATCAGAATCTGCGCCAAGATTTTGCCATCGTAGACCGCACTGGGACGCTTGCAGGCGAGGTTTGCTCGGCTGGTCTCATGTCAGGTCTAACCGATCCAGACCGCCCGTGGCTCAGCTTGGGGCCTGCAATCCCGAACTTCGAACTCGATAAGCAGGGCAAGATTTGGTACGACGATTTAACGGATCGGCTCCGTTACATCTACGACCATTCGAATTTCTATGATGCGCAGGCCCAGCACTACGAAGACGCAGTGTTCTTCGGCACGGCGCCAATTATCGACTACCCGGACGAAAACGACATCCTTCAGTGTTTTACGCCTTGTGCTGGCGAGTACATGCTGGCCACGGGCATGAATAATACCGATCAGGTTTTGTATCGCGAGTTTCGGCAGACCGTGAACCAGACGGTTGATATGTTCGGGGTTGAAAATTGCCCCGCCGATGTACAGCAGATGTGGCGTCAGAAGGGCGGAGCGCTTCAGTACGAGAACGTCATCGGACATGCGATAGAGCCAAACTTCGCGATTGACGCCGATGGAACTGGGACCGGCGTCCAACCTATACCCGGCGGCTTCACTTGGCGTGAGGTCTATTGGATGCGCGGCAAGAAGGACGCCAAGCCGCTTTCAGTTACTGGGTTTCATGAGCAGCCATTCGCTGTCTCTCGCTGGAACACGCAGGGCAATGATGCCTATGGCCGTGGCGTAGGCGAGAACATGCTGGGCGATGTGATCCAGCTCCAACTTGAGACGCGCCAGAAAGCCGAGTCTATCGAGAAAGTGAACCGTCCTCCAATGGGCGCCGATGTGTCACTGATGAACCAGCCCGCATCGGTCAATCCCGGCAAAATCACGTACTTCAATACGGGTGCGAATGGGGAAAAAAAGTTTTTCCCGTTGTTCGAAGTGAAGCCGGATATTCCAGCAATTACGGCGGATATCCAAGTGATCCAAGAGCGCATTCAGCGCACGGCCTATAACGATATCTTCCGCATGATGGAAAGCCTCCGGGACAAGACCAAGGGGCAAGTGACGGCAACCGAGATTGATGCGCTTAAGGAAGAATCCTTGATGCGGCTTGGCCCAGTCATCAATCGGGTCTATGGGTCTCTGCGTATCCGGGTGCGACGGCATTTGGCGATCATGGCCCGGCGAGGTCTGATCCCGCCAAAGCCGCCAAGCCTTCAAGGCGTTCCTCTCAAGATCGACTTTGTGTCTATGTTGACGGCGGCGCAGAAAGCTACGCAGACAGCGGCCATTGCCCGCGCCTTTCAGTTTGCAGGCTCCCTTGAGGGAGTGTGGCCTGAAGCGCGGTTTTCGCTTGACCCAACTATTGGGATATCGGAGTTTTCGGAAGGTGTTGGCGCGCCCAACAAGATTGTCCGCTCACCCAACGAGATCAAGAAACTCATGCAAGCAGACGCTCAGCAGAAGCAGGCGGCGCAAGCCATGGAGATGACGCAGGTGGGCGCTCAGGCAGCGTCAAGTCTATCTAAGACGGCGCTTGGTCCTGGCAATGCGCTTAGTGCGCTGGTGGCGCCTGCACAATGAGTGGTGATCTTAAGCCTTATCTCGGTGTTAAAACCCAAACCGATTATCTCGGTAGAGAGTACCAAGCATTTACGTTTTTGTGTCCGTGCGCAGACGGTGGAGTTGTTGCAATCGATACGGCTCTCGGTTGGAAAGTAGCCATTGAAGAGTTTCGGTTGCATGTGAACGGGGATGACCATTGAGTCTTTCCGAACAAGAAATCATCACCAAGTTTCAGCAGTCCCTCAAAGAGGGGCGGGACGCCTGTGCATGGCTGGCCAAGAACGCGGACCCTGAATGGTTGGCTCCGCGAGGCCGCCATTATCGCCAGCTCAAGACGGCCCTATCTGAGCTTGAAGGCTGCGCCCGCCAGATGAGCGCCTTCAGAGATGATACGCGATGGTTACCGCTTGGCATTCTTTACGGGGCCAAGACCGCGCGCTTGGCGCAGCGATATTTCACCTATCTGCAATGGGCGAAGTTCGGCGAACTCGCCAAGGTGTTCGATCTTGGGCTGAGGAAGATGCAGGAACTACAGGCCAAGACGGGTCGCGCAGGGCCGATCCTCCCCAAGCGTACTGACTGGCTGATCCTTCCTAAGGATATCCCGCATCAAGGTATGTGGACGCCGCGCGGCAGGCTAATGAACTAATGTCCAGACAAGCGGGCGAACTTCCTCCCGAAGAAGAGGCGCTATTAGGTATCGAGCGTCCGACCCCTGAGCAAGAGGCTGCGGCAGAGAAGGAGCGCAAAGAACGCGCTGAACTTCGTCAGGCATTTCTTCGCGCAATGCTTCAGAACGAGTTGTTCCGTGAATGGCTGATGGAGCAGCTAGAACACATGGGAACTTTTGCTAACTCATTTGGCGCTGGGCCAACGGGCTTTCCCGATCATATGGCAACACAGTTTCAACTGGGCATGAAGGCTGCTGGCTGGCATCTGTGGACGATGTTTGACGATGCTGAACCTGAGTTGGCTTCTCTCATGCGTCGGGAATTCAGGAAGGCGCGACCGTAATTGGTGTGCTGGCAATGTCTTCGTCTATCAATCTGCGCGCTACTTCTACTCGCCACACACCGTACCTGATAGCGAGCGCGTCCAAGAGAGATATCTGATCAACGCGAAGATATAGGCAAATAGGGCGCTTGTTCGCAGGCGGCTCTGGATTGGCGCCTATAAATCTATCAGCTTGCGCATCAAGCAGTGTTCGAAACGATTCTGCGACAGATGTCCCGTTTTGTTTCGAAAGCGACCGCAGATGGTCTACGTGGCGACTGCGCAAATTCAATTCGATGGCGCGCATAGGAAGCGCATTGGCTTGGGATTGATCGGCGGCCAAGGATATGTCCCGCAAGCTATGGGTTACCTTAACTTATACAGATAGCCCAAGATGTTGTGTTACTCAATGGCTTATGACGGAACAAACGCCTGCGGTACAAGCCGCGCCTGAGGCAGTTGTGGGCGCAGCGGCTCCTACGCCAGTCCCTCCGTCCGCTCCCGTTAGTGAAGCGCCCGTTGCCTCTGTTGAAGCGATTCAGGCCGCGCCAACTCCTACCGCCGAAACGGGAGATAAGCCCGCAGAGAGTGCTCCTGCCGCCCCCGTAGCAAATGCGCCTGTTGAAGCTGCCCCTGCGCCAGAAGGCGATAAGAAGCCAGACGGTGAAGCCGCACCCGTCGAGCCGCCAAAGCCTGAAGCGCCCAGGTACGAATTCAAGATGCCAGAAGGCGTTGTTGCTGATGCGCCTGTGATGAGCGCGTACACAAATATTCTCGGCAAATACAACATGCCGCCCGAAGCCGGGCAGGAACTGCTCGATTTCCATGCCAACCAGATGACGGTGTACGCCGAGCGAGTCGCACAGTCTCAGCAGGATCAGTTTTCCGAAACCCGTAGAGGATGGGTCAAGGAATTCGAGAAGATGGCGGGTAACCGCCGCGATACGATGCTGAACGATGCCAAATGGGCTGTGATGCAATTCGGCGGCGACAAGAAGCAGGTTGCCGAGCTTTGGAATGTCCTGAATTTCACGGGCGCTGGGGATCATCCGGCCGTGATTCGTGCGTTTGCGAACATTGCCAAGGCTTCGCGCGAACGCTCTGCGCCGCAGCATGGCAATCCTGCCGTTTCTGCCCCAACCGATCCCGCGACCCGCCGTTACGGCAAACGAGCTTGACAAGGAGTTAGCATATGGCGACTGGCGCCCCCTTTACCCTTATGGACCTCGCTCGCCGGACGGACCCGGATGGCGATGCGGCTGACGTCGCCGAACTGCTGAGCCAAGCCAACGAGATTTATGACGATCTTGTTTGGAAGGAAGGCAACACGAACACGGGTCACGTCTACACGGTCCGTACGTCCATTCCCCCGGGCTGGTGGCGCTATATTGGCCAGGGTGTTCCCATGTCAAAGTCCACCACCGCGCAGGGCCGCATCAACTGCGGCATGCTGGAGGACCAGTTCACCCTTGATCGCAAGATCATGGAAATGGCGGAAGATCAGAACAAGTTCCGCTACGAAGAGGACAATGCCCACCTGGAGGGCATGTCGCAGACGATTGCCAACACCTTCATCTACGGCAATGCGACCACGAACCCCGCGAGCTTCACGGGCTTTGAGGCCTTCTACAACACGGTCAATCCATCGACGGCTGACAATGCGGCCAACGTGTTTGATGGCGGCGGCGTCGGTTCGAACAACACGTCCCTGATTCTGGTCGGCTGGTCGCCGCGTTCGATCTACGGTGTCTTTCCGAAGGGCTCAACTGCTGGTTTGAAGTTGGAGCCATTGGACTACACCCAGTTGGCATATGACTCGCTAGGCAATCCGTACCGGGCTGCTGTGACTTGGTTCCGTCAGGAGGCTGGGTTCTGCGTTGAAGACTGGCGTTGGGGCGTTCGCCTCTGCAATCTCGACGTGACCTCGGCAGGCCTGGGTGGGCCGACTCCATACGATATCTTCGCGACTCTCTCGAAGATGGTCCTTCGCTTGCCGAAGGCTGGCCGGAAGATTTCCAACGTGACCCAGACGGATGCGAAGTCTGAGCAGGGCATGGTGGTTCGTCCGGCGATCTATGCGAACCGCACGTTGCGCGGGTTCATGGACATCCAGGCCATCCGCGACAAGAACGTGCTGATCACGCCGGAGAATCCGGCTGGGTATCCGACCGAGACGTACCGTGGCGTGCCGATCCGCATTCTGGATCAGCTCTCCAACACCGAAACCCGCGTGGTCTAAGACAGGACAAAGAGGACTAATCACATGATCTTGGATGTCAATACCATCCTGTCGCAGAACCAGGCCGTCACGGTCACTGCTCCCTCCACGGGTGTCTATGACACGGCGGGACTGGGTGTCGGTAATCCCGTATCCAACATCTTCGGCAACGCCACGACCAATTCGAGCTTCGGCAACGACATTGGCGGTGGCGGTCCGTACACTTCAGGTCCGCAGCTTGTGGCGATTGTCGGCACGACCTTTACGGCTGGGGGCGCGGCTACGTTGCAGATTCAGTTGCAGGCAGCAGCGGACACCAGCAACACAGGCACGCCTGGTACGTGGCAGACCATCATGGAGACTGATGCGTATGCGCTGGCGGTGCTTACTTCTGGCCAGTTCCTCGCGAACTATACGGTTCCGCGCCGCTATCCCGGTGCGAACTTCCCCCGCTTCTACCGGCTGAACTATGTGGTTGCGACTGGCCCCATGACGGCGGGCACGATCAGCACGTCTGCGTTGCTCACCGGCATTGACGACAATCCGCTGTATCCGGCGAACTACTGAGGAACGCATGGCTCTCTCTGAGGACGACGTTCTGGACATGGTGAAGCGCTATGATCGCGGTGAAGGCGAGGCTGTTCCTGCGCTTGCTACTGCGTTCAGTGTGACGGATCAGACCGTCCGCTATCACCTGAAGAAGCGCGGCGTGTACAAGACTGACGCGCAGAAGATTGAAACGGATGCTGATCTTGGCATTGGAGAAGAAGACGGGCCTGCCGATAATGGCGCGGCTATCACTGCGCTTATGGCCGATCCGAAGTTTGCCAAACTGATCGATGCTGCCGTTCAGGCTCGGCTGGCCAGCATGGGCGGCGTTGCTGCTGCGGCACCAATGTCCCGATCCGAAGACTTCGCGGCCTTCACTGAAACGCTCAAGCACATTCTGAGCGTCCAGGCGATGCAGCAGCCCGGATACATCAAGCCGCTTCCGGCGGATGAGATCGACCGTCGCGCGGACGGGTATGTCCAGATGACGGCGCTGCTCAAGAAGTACGAGCAGGCTGGCACGGCGCCGGAATATGTGATCGGAGAGGGCGGCTTCTTCGAATGCACCAACGCGATGCAGTTTCAGCCCGGCTCTCGTATCCGGACCTATCTGCCGCCCGCCGAAAGTTTCCAGCCGCAGAACTCGGAAGCAAAGGCCGTTTTCGCAGCCATGCTTCAATGGATTGGCGGTCCTACGCCGGGAATTGGCGAGCAGCTTGAGGCTGCGCAGCGAGAGGCGCATCAGGCCCCTCTGGTTACCGGAGCGCTTCAGAGCATGCAGCGTCCAAGTCGTGTGGAACTCATAGATGGGCCGCGTGTGGACGTGAGTCGCAAGCGCGTGGCCGGTTCAATCGTTCCCGAGCGGCGTGGTTCCGGGATTGGCGAGCCGACTGGGCCTGTGTTTGTTGGTGCGGACGCGGCATAAGGGATTTTAGGTCATGGTTGCGAACTCTCCGCTTCAGTACCAGTCCGGCCAGACGGTCACGACCGCGCTTACCGGCAACGAACTTGTTTCGATTGACGCGGGCGGGGCTACCGTTCTTTCGACATATACGCGCTCGATTGCGGACCTGAACGGTGCCGGTGTCTCAACAGACATTACGAACACGGCGATTACGACGGTGGGTAATGGCACCCTGACAGCTGCTGGTTTGATTGGCGGCCTAATCACTCGCACTGGTCCGGTTGCGGCTTACACGGACACCACCGCAACCGCAGCCCAGATTGTCACCGCGATTGGCTCTTTTGTTTCCGGCGCCACTTTTCAAGTGGAGATCAAGAACGGCACTGCGTTCCTTCAGACGATTGCTGCGGGGACTGGTGTTACTCTTCCCACGACTGTAATCACCGGCCCATTCCAGTCGATGGTCTATTACGGCGTAATCGGAGGCACGTCTGCATCACCTACGGTTACTTTTGGGCACCTTGGTACTGGTGCTCTTGCCGATCCTATCACTGTAAATGGAACGGCTAACACGGCTCTCAATACGGTTGGGGCTGGTACAGTCACCGCCGCAGGCATCAACGGCGGCTTCACTATTCGTGGCGGTTCGCAGTCGAATACCGCATTTACGGACACGACCGATACGGCGGCCAATATCATCTCTGGAAATCCTGGCCTTGTGGGCAAGATCGGAACATCGTTCCTCTACTACTACCGCAATACCACGAATGCTAACGCTACGCTTAGTGGCGGCACTGGGGTAACGGTTTCCGGGGTCACGGTGGTTCCGGGCGGCACGTGGGCGCTCTATCTGGTCACATATACGGCTGCTGCAACCATCACCATGGTTGGTGTGGCATCGGCTAACCCAACGACGGCCAGCGGCACCCTGACTTTGAACGGAGCCACCCCTGTCACGGTGACCGATAGCCGAGTCACAGCCAATTCATCCATCGTGGTTACGCTCAAGACGGTTGGTGGAACGGTTGGCGTCTACCCGCATATCGCTACGATCACCGCCGGAACCGGATTCACTATTGTGGGCACGGCACTGGACACCTCCGTCTACAACTATCTGATCATCGGTTAGGAGAATTCGTCATGGCCGCAGGTTCCGGAATTCCGCCCGTCGTCAACGTGTCGTTTCAGAACGGCATTAATGAACTTCCACTTGTTCCTGCTGGTCTTGGCAAGAACCCTGGGACTTTCGCGCTCTGCACATTTGGGCAGACCACGGCGAACGGCGCGACGCCCGTCACGGTCACGGCCACTGCGGTCACTGCCAACTCGATCATCATCTTCACGCTGAAGACGCAGGCTGGCACTACGAGCCCAAATGCTCCGAACGTGCTTACGATCACGCCAGGCACTGGCTTCACCTGGGGTGGGACGGCGTCTGACACTTCGGTCTACAACTACGTCATCATCGGGTGATTAGTGCCAGCCGTTTCTCAGGCCCAGCGCAGGCTGATGTTTGCCGCAGCGGCTAAGAAGGGGGGCGTAGACGGAGTGCCGCAGGCGGTCGGTAAGGAATTTGCTAATGCTGATCCTGGCGGGAAATTGCCCGAGAAAAAGTCCAAAGCCGAGCATCGCTATCGTAAGCGAGGGTGATCATGGCTAAGGGCTGGATCAAGAAAGCGGTCCCAAAAGACCGGCAGGGCGTATTCGCTGCGAAAGCTGCGGCGGCGGGGAAATCGACCAAGCGCTATGCGGCAGAAAAGGCCGATGCTCCGGGCACTCTAGGTCGAGAGGCGCGCCTTGCGAAAACCCTGATGCACATGTCACATAAGCGGGCAGAGCATCGCTATCGGGAGAGAACCTAATGGCCGACGAAGACAAGAAGCCGTCAAAGCCGGAGGGCCGGTACGCCAAGAAGGAAAAGAAAGAGCCCGCTGGTGATAAGACGCCAGAGAAGAAGGGCACATCGGAAGGTGTGGCCGATGCATCTGTGCCTTCCGAGCACCAGTCCATGGTGAAGCGCCAGCTCCAAGAGTTCCGCGACATGCACGGTCAGCATCGCGACGCGCTGAAGGACTTGCACGCTCGTCATCAGACCGAGATGCAGGATGTGATGAGCCGTATGGCTCCGGCTGCGGAACCTGGTGATACGCCTGAGATGGCGGAGCCAGAAGGAGCCGAGTAACCTATGGCGCTGGCTTCCCTAAAATCTCTTGCCTATGACGACGAGGAGCAGTGGGATCGCAAGAAGGGCATGCCGGATGGTTATGAGCCACCCGAATACCCGGGCGGCTGCTGCTTTTCGTTGCCTTTGGCTGAGCTTGAGAGGGCTGGTGGCCAAGGCAAGCCAGGAGACACCATGCGGTTCTCTGCCATGGGAGAAGTCACCAGCATCTATACCGCGATAGATGATTGCCGTATCGAACTCTGCCTGAATGAGTTCGCGGGTGAGGATGGTAAGTTCTTTGAACTGACCATGAGCCCGCATATTTGTCTCACGCAGGCCGAGCTTGGCAAGATCGACCTTGAAGCCGACTGCGAGCGCGGAGACATGATCCACCTGATTGGCACGGCTCGGCTTGAGAGTGTATCGGACAGCGAATTTGGTGGGCAGGTTGCGGCGCTTCAAGTGACCGAGCTGACCTACGCGGAAAACGAGTCTGACGAGTCGCGGGAAGGTTAAGGTGCTTTCCCATGCCGACCAGCTTTACAACGGCAACAATCGTCAACAGCGCGCTTGAGCAGATCGCTTCTCAAGACAGGGTAACGTCCCTCACTGAGGGAAGCACCGCAGCGAACGCTGCGCAGGTTGTTTACACTCCAACCGTTGACTTGATGCTTCGGGAGCTTGATCCGGATTTTGCCCGGTTCACGGCTGCTCTCGTAGTGGCAGCCGGTACGCCTCCATCTCCGTGGCTCTACCAATACACATATCCGGCAAACTGCTTGCGGCTTCGTCAGGTTCGTCCAACGACTTATGACGCGCTCAATCCGCAGCCTGTGCGTGCCAATGTGGCGGTGGCGACCGTATCGTCCGTTCTGACAAAGGTCATCTTTACAAATCAGGCAAGCGCGCGCGCTGTTTATACGACCTCGGATGTAACGGAGGCTCAGTGGGATGCGGTTTTTGCCGATGCGGTTATTCGGCGTCTTGCTAACCCGTTAGCCATGGCCATCGCCGGACGGCCAGATTTCGCGCGCGAGATACTGGAGACCTCTTCGCGAGTTGCCGCCACCGCTGAAAACGTAGACGATAGTGGCTATCGGAGAATGTGATGGCCTTGGCCGTAGAAGACATCTGGAATCAGGCATTTCGCGCAGGCGGCGTCCCTCTCAGGGTAAACGAAGCGTTCGAGGGCAGCGAGGCAGCGCGCACGGCGCTGGAGCTTTATTCGCAATGCCGCGACGAGCTGATCGATTCGAAAGATTGGTCATTTGCACGGCGCATTGTGGTGCTTACCCTTCTGAAGGGGCCGCCTCCGGCTAATGGATATAATTTCGCGCAGCCATGGTCTGCCATATATCCGACACCAGGGTTTCTGTACGAATACGCCTATCCGAGCGATTGTCTGAACCTGCGCTCCATCATTCCACCTCCCGGGCCTATGCCTGATCTCGATCCGATTCCGGCTCTGTGGCGACTAGACAATGACCCAACTCCTGTTGTCAGCGGCTCTCCGCCAATCGCATCAGGACCGCCACAAAAGGTCATCCTCTGCAATGTCACCAATGCCATTGCAGTATATCGAGCCCAGGTCACTGATCCTGCGCAATGGGGTGATCCTGGGTTTACAGAAGCGCTGGTTGAATCGCTAGGCAAGAAATTTGCGGTAGCATTCGGCCAAAGCCCAGATCAAGTCAGGCTTAGTACTGGTGAAGCAGTCATGGCGGCGCAAGCTGGATCGGCGGAGCGCGGATAATGGTCCTCCAAACTCCGATCCCGTATCTTCAACCTCCCGCTGTCATCGTGAATGAGGCGCTGGACCGGCTTGGCCAATCGGACAAGATCATTGGTGATATAACCGATGGCTCCAAGGTTGCCGAGGCCTCGCGCCGAAATTATGGCCAAGTACTTCGCCAGATGCACCGTGCGAGTCACTGGAATTTTGCACGCAAGCATTCCGAGCTAACTTTACTGGGTGATGCCACCGGAAACTCTCCCCTTCCTGTCAGTCCGATAGTGGAAAGTCCGTGGACCTATGCCTATGCATGGCCGATTGACGCCGTGCAAGGGCGGTGGCTACCGTGGAATCCAACGAACGCACAGCCTCTGTCGAGCACGGGCGTTCCATTGACCACTGGCGTTTCAACAACTGGCCTGTACTGGGCTCAACCAGGGCGCTTCCTGATTTCGTCCAGTGCTGAATATCCAGTGGAGGTCGGAAGCAATCCATGGGCGCAGCAGCCTGATTTGCAGCGCACGTTCGGAGTAGGTCCGATTAATCGGCAAATCATCCTGACGGATTGCTGCAACGCGCATTTTGTCTACACTAGATTTGTTACTGTTATCGAAGAATGGGACCCCATGTTCCGCGAGGCCATGGTGGTTGCAATGGCTCTCATTCTTGCGCCTGTCGCTATTGACGATCCCAAGGAGCGGATTACCCAGCGAAATCTTCTCATACCGATCCTGAAAAACACCTTGGCCGAAGCGCGCCTCGCGAGCGGCAATGAAGCGGGGTATCCTCAGTCAACGGATCATCTTCCCGCCTGGATTACGGCACGTAACAGCGGTTATTACGGCTGGGGAGCAGGCGCCTATACATCTCTGGGCGGAACACTTGGATTGTACCTTCCGTGGGAAGGCTTCAGCCTAGGCGGGAATGTTTTCTAAATGAGTACGCCGCAAATCCAGCAATCGTTCAACGCGGGGGAGATTTCGCCGGAGCTTTATGGCGAGGTCAGCTTGAATAAGTACTCAAGCGCTGCCACTACAATGCGCAACATGTTCGCCTCGTACAAGGGCGGCGCTGTCAGTCGGGGCGGTCTTGCTTTCATTGGTCGATGCAAGCAGCCTACGACTGGGGCACCACCCAGACCAATCCCGTTTCAGTTCTCCATTACGCAGGGGTACATCCTTGAGTTTGGAGATAACTACGTCAGATTTGTTTTCCAGGGCGGCTATGTTCTTGAGGCTGGCGTAACGATCACCGGTGCCACCCAGGCCAACCCGTGCCAGATCAGCGTTGCGGGTACTCCATTCTCGAATGGAGACTGGGTATTCATCTCCGGCGTCGGAGGCATGACGCAGCTTAATGGAAACACCTACATCGTGGCCGGAGTTGCGGCTGGGCACTTTACGCTTCAGGACCTGAACGGCAACGCGGTAAACTCAACCACCTATGGCACGTATACATCCGGCGGCAGCGCCTTTCGCATTTATACCATTGCTTCTCCCTACGTGGCTGCCGATCTTCCGTACTTGAAGTTTTCCCAGTCTGCCGACGTGATGACTCTGGCATGTTCAAATCCTGTCACCAGTACTGAATATGCGCCTTACAGTCTTGTTCGGCTGTCCGCTACGAACTGGACACTGACGCCAACTAGCTTTACCGCTGCCATATCGGCGCCAACCGGCCTTACGGCGACTTCCCAATCGTCGCAAATTCTATCGACCTACTATAGCTATATCGTTACCGCCGTGGATTCCATAACTGGCGAAGAGAGTGTGGCATCATCTGTCGTTTCGGTGCAGAACAACGACATCGCGGTCTACCAAGGCACGAACACTATCACATGGACAGCGGTTGCCGGTGCCGGAAGCTACAATGTGTACAAGGCAATCCCGTCTTACGGGCAGCCGGTTCCTATCGGGTCAATCTTTGGTCTGATGACACAAGGCGTTCTTGGGACTAGCGCGATAGACACCAACATCACGCCGGACTTTCAGCAATCACCGCCCTTGCACGAAAATCCATTTGCACGCGGCCAGATACTCGACATTGTTCCGACTGCGGCTGGCACTAACTATTCGCAGACGACTATCGGATACAGCCTTGGCAGCACAGGTGGCGGGTCCGGATTTACCGGCTCCCCTGTTGTGAACAATGGCGGGCTTGGTGGCTTCTATATCACCAACAATGGGCATGACTATCCTCCGGGCGTGACGGTTTCGTTTTCCGATAGTGGAGGCGGGCTCGCTACAGGTAATTTTGTTGGCGCGGCCAATCCGGCAGACGGCGATCAAGTTATAATTAACGACGTGCCGATAAAATTTCGCCGCTCCTCTACCGCGCCCGGATATAATGAGACGCCGCTTGGCGCGACGCTGGCGCTAACGATGCAAAGCCTCTCGAACTTCTGCAATGCGTCTACAGACGTAAGCTTGACTTGTGCCACGTATACCTATGATGCCACCCACCTGTACATCACATATAAAACTCCTGGTGCGGTCGGCAATGCATTCAAGCTGGACGCAAGTACATCTGGCTTCACGCGTAGTGCCGCGACTCTTACGGGCGGCGGCACCGCTGGCGCGGGCGCAACTGGAACGGTGACGGTCGGTGCCCAGTCTGGCACATATCCGGGTGTTCCCGCTTATTTTCAACAACGTCAATTTTTTGCCAATTCATTCAATAATCCGGACACGTTCTGGGCGAGCAAAACCGGCTCTTACCGAAACTTCGATACCAGCGTGCCAGTCACGGCGACGGATGCGATCACGGCTACGCCATGGACAGAGCAAGTCAACGGTATTCAGTGGCTTGTTCCGATGCCTGGCGGCCTTATTGCTATGACGGGCAATCGCGCATGGCAGATCGTTGGTGAAGGCAGCTACCAGCTTAATGTGCAGCCTATCACGCCTTCTACAACTCAGGCGCAGCCTCAGGCATTCAACGGCTGCTCGGCAACGCTGCCACCGCAGGTGATCGACTATGACGTGATCTACCGCGAAGCCGTGAACAATGTCATTCGGGACTTTTCTTGGAATCTAGCCCTCAGCATCTACACCGGCAACGATCTAACGATACTCGCAAGCCATTTGTTCGAGACTAGTGGTATTACGCAGTGGGCATGGGCACGGGCGCCGTACAAACTTCTGTGGGGATGCCGAGAAGATGGAACCATGCTCGCTCTGACCTATCTGAAAGAGCAGGAAGTTTATGCGTGGACGCGGCATGACACGGCTGGCTTGGTGGTCGGCATGGCATCGGTGACTGAGCCGCCCGTCAATGCGGTTTATACGGTCACACAGCGCTTTTTACCGTCCGGGCCATCGACGGGCATCTATTGCATGGAGCGAATGGATAACCGCCTCTGGCAATCGGTGGAAGATGCGTATGCGGTTGATAGCGGAGTTTCAAACCCGATGTCGTCTCCAACGACATTCGTTTATGCGAGCGCCGCTACAGGCTCTGTTACCTTCACGGCGGGAGCAGCGGCCTTCACTCCAAGCGATGTGGGGCGCATCCTTCGCATGGGCGGCGGTATTGCGACGATCACCGGCTATACCGACAACAAGCATGTCACCGGCACATGGAACCTAGCGGCATCGAATGGGGCAATTGGGTTGCCATTTTCATCGTCGGGAACATGGACGCTGGCTACTCCTATTGTGACGATTCAGGCAATGCACCTTGCCAACTCCACAGGGCTCGTGGGGCTATTGGATGGAGTGCCGGTAGCAGGCCTGAGCGCTAATTCGCTCGGCAATATTTCGCTTCCATTCACAGCCAGCGATGTGAAAGTTGGCATCGGATTTACCGCCCAACTTCAAACCGCGTATCTCAACGATCCACGCATTCAGGGACTGCGAAAGGTCACATCTGAGGTTGTCATTCGCGTGGCCGGAAGCGCTAGCGGATTTCAGGTAGGCACAAATCAACCAGATGGCGCTGTGCAGAACCCACCCCAGCTTGCGCCAACTTGGGCAAACATGTCTTCTGTGGACACGGCTCAGTCTGGAAGTGTCCAGCCCGCCGCGCCAACCTATACGAGTCCCGGAGGTCAGATCGTGACGCAGCTCTGGACGGGAGATCGGCAACAGACGGTGGTTGGCGACTGGCTCAAACCTGGACAGATTGCCATCCAGCAGACGCTTCCTGTCGCTCTGGAGATAACCGCGATTATTCCGCGCGGCCTAGAAGGTGATACCCCGGAGCAAACCTATCAGCCGAAGTCGGGCGGAAGCGGACCCGGGAAGGGGATGATCCAGGGTGCGCGCCTATGAATCAGTACGAAGTGGTTGATGGCTCTGTTCGCCATATAAAGCCTTTGTCCGAAATTCTGCGGCCAGCATCATGCGCAGCCATTCGCGGGTATGGGATCAATCCTCGTCGTGCGCTCCTGTCGGCGTTTCAGGCATCATCTTACGTTCGGACAGCGCTGATGGGCGAAAAGCCAGTGGCCATGTGGGGGGCGCAAGGTGTTATGCTGTCGGACCAGCGCACGGTTTGGCTGGCCATTAGCAAGGAAGCCGCTAATCTTCCCTTGGCCGTCGTTCGGCTGGCGCGGAGTGAACTGGCCGTTATGGCTGGTAATGGCAGCCGCCTTTATGCAGGCGTGATCGAGCAGGACGAGCGAGCGATGGTGTTTGCAGAAACGATAGGATTTAGGAGAACTGACGAGGTTTCGGCAGCGCCCGGAATGCAGGCCATGGTTTATCGTCGGCCGCAGAACGCAATAGCTGATGGTGATCGTCCGCCCTTCATCGTTCATGGCCTTGGTAGGTCTCGAACAGCTTGGCTTGCGGCATTCTTATCATATGGGAAATGGACATGCCTTCATGAGCAGGCTGTTAACCTTAGGTCTGCGAGTGACGTTCGAGAATTCCTTTCAAAGCCAAGGACGGGATACGCCGAGACGGCCGCTCACTTTGGCTGGCCTTTGATTGTTCGGGCTCGTCCAGACGTTCGTCAAGTAGTGATTGCCCGCTCCGCTCGCGATGCCATGGCTGCGATGGCGGAACGCTATGAGCAAGATGCTATCCCGTTCGATAGGGATAAGATGGAGCGAATATTTCTTCGCGCAAATAAGACGTTGGGGAAGATATCCGGCCTGCCAAACACGCTTACGGTTGCATATGACGACTTGGAAACGGAAGCTGGATGCAAGGCTGTATTTGAATTCTGCCTGCCCTATAAATGGGATCACGCATGGTGGCTTAATATGCGTGATCAGTATGTCGATTCGGACCTCGTTGGGTTTGTCGAGCGATTCAATACAGAGCGGAGTCGTGTAGACGAGGTGAAACGCGATCTAAAAATTGAACTATTCAAGACGGTGAGGGCCGATGCCGTCCGTTAGCCTTCCAGCGATGTTGGCCATCAGTGGTGCTGCCGTCAGCGCCGGGGGCGCTGTTGCGGGCGGGATTGCTAAGGGCAATGCGCTTGGTTATCAGGCGCAAGTCGCTCGAAACAACGAGACAATCGCAAAGCAGAATGCAGGGTATGCGTCCCGGGCAGGAAGTGTTGCCGCGCAAAGAGCGGGGTTAAAGGCGCGCGCACAGGGCTCAAATGTGAGAGCCCAGCTAGCCGCGAACGGGGTGGATGTTAATACGGGTTCGCCTGCTGACGTACAGGTGAGCCAGCGTGAAATCGGGGCTTTGGACCAAGAGACAACCGCGCATGACACTGCGTTGCAAATTTACGGGTATAAAACCCAGGCTCAGGGATATGAAGATCAGTCGAAACTTCTGAACAGGCAGGCATCTGACGCCGTTACTGGCGGGATATTGGGCGGAGTTTCTTCCCTGTTAAGTGCGGCGCCCGGATTACCCGACGCATTCAAGTGGATGCAGAGTGATGGCGCTGGAGGCGCTGATGCCGGGTTTGATTTTTTCGGGTGATGGATGGCAAACGTAGCTTATAGCGGCGTGCCAGAGAGTGTTCCGCAAGGGGCGCCCCCGGAAGATTATCAGCACGAACAGGCGTCTGCTGGAGCATTTGGAGCCGGAATTGCCGCTGGTGCGGAAGCTGTTGGCGAAAGTCTCACCAAGGACGCGAATATTTACGGCCAGGTCGCCGCAGACAACGCGACCAACAACACACTTCAGTCGATAACGAACTCATTGTATGGGGACCCAACCAAGAAAGTCCTTGGCCCAGGTGGCGTCTTGGTCCCCGACACGGGGTACTTTGGCCTTCGCGGCGACGATGCGATGCGCGCTAGGGCCGACATCGCCAAGCATATCGATGCTGTAATTGCCGAGAACGGACGCAGTCTCGATACGCCGTTAGCCAGACAGGCTTACGAGGCAGATACGAGGCGTTATCGCGCGCAGTGGGAGCGGGAAATTGGCGCTCATGCCGATAATCAGCAGCGTGTTTGGACCATAGACACGAACAATACCAGCATAGAGATTCAGCTTAACACATTGGCAAGGGCGCCTACCGATCCGTCCGTTGTGGCACGGGTAACGGATGCGGTACGGCAAGCCATGGTTCGTAATGCTCAGCTTAATGGGCTGGATGCAGCGGGAGCCGTGCTAAAGGCTGATCAGCAAGTCGCTCTCATGCAGGTGCAGGCGCTACTGCCAACTGATCCTGTTGCCGCTCAGAGGCTTCTTGACGAGAAGAAAGGACTTCTCGCCTCGACTCCAGGGTATGACGGCCTTGTTGATCGCGTGCAGCTTCGCGCTCGGGATGTTACGGCACATGCCGTTGCCGACAATGCGCTGATTCCAAGAGGACGTGTCACACTTCCGCCAGCAAGGACAATTTCAGAGGCGATACTAGGTCAAGAGAGTGGCGGCGGAGCTAACACGGCCACCAGTGTCACGGGAGCGGTTGGCGCGTATCAAATACAGCCCGACACTTTCGCGCATTATGCCAAACCTGGGGAGATCATCACAAATCCGGCTGACAATGCACGGGTAGGCCAGCGCATTATTGCCGATCTTGAGCATAAATATCCGAACGACCCGGCGCGCGTTGCCGTGGCGTATTTCTCGGGGCAGGGGAATGTTTCAGCGCCCGGCTCACCTACGCCATGGCTTGCTGATCGCAGGGACCCGACTGGCAAAAGCGTATCGTCTTATGTCTCTGACATTCGGGCGCGCTTAGCTGGCAGTGCTGCTGGAACGCCGCAATCCGGAGCGGATTACTACCGCCAGAACTTTACTGCCATTGAGGATAAGGCGCGACAAGACTATCTGGCGAGGTATCCCAACGATGTAGATGGCGCTGACCGCGCGGCATCATTAGCCGATACCAAGATGCGTGCCGCTATCACGCAGGACGAGATGCGGATCAAGGCGGATTATCACGCACTTGATGCGGCGGCCAGCAAGCCCGGTGCCAATGGACAATTGCCGATAACCGTAGACCAGCTTTTGCAGAATCATCCGGAACTGCGAACCGGTTGGGAAAATTTGCAACTTTCCAATCCGTATGCTGCTGCTAATTTCGAGAACCATTTGCTCAAGGCAAATGCGATGCCTGCAAACACGACGTATGGCAACGACTTCTACAACATTTTCAACAAAGTTTTGTCTGGTGAAGTAAAATCTCCGGACCAGTTACTTCCTGAGATTGACGCATCCAAGGGAGATAGCAGCCGCCTCACAAAAGAGGGTTATGGCCAGCTTAAGACAATGATGGGCGCTCTGGGTACTCCGCAGGGCACAGCCCTAGCTCGCGCAGAACAGAATTTCTTTCGCAACGCTCGCCATCAATTGACGCTGACCAATGAGGCCAATCGAACGGTAGACAAGGCCGGCGACGTTCAGTTCAATAGATTCATGGTTGCAGCCATGTCTAGAATCAATGCGGACCTTGCTTCGGGCAAAACGCCTGAGCAGTTGTTTGATCCGAAAAGTCCGGATTACGTGGGCAAACTGATCCCCAGTTTTGACCGGCCATTGGCGCAGAAAACGGCGGCTATTCTGGCAGCGGCTGGCAATATGTCTTTGGGAGATTTGGCTACTGCGACACAGGGTGGAACGCAGGGCGGTAATGGCACCACAGTCGATATGAGCACGCCCGCCGGACTTAAGGCTGCCGTCGCGGCGGGTGCGATTGACCGTGAAAAGGCAATAGAATTGGCTATCAAGAACCACTGGATCGCCCCCCCTCCTCCGCCAGTTCCAACGCCTCATTGACATGGCAGGCACACTTCCAACCGCAGATGAGTTTTTTGGCGATAAAGATAAGGCGCCGGATAGCGAGCGCTTGCCGAGCGCGGATGAGTTTTTTGGCGCTCCACCGCCACCTAGTTTTGGAGAGCGGCTAAGCACGGCTATTGGAGACGCCTTTACGCAAAATCCATTGGCTCTTATGGCAAAGCCAGGGTTGGATTTTACTGCTGCCGTGGCAAATGACATTGGTGGCATGATGGAGGGCGGCGATATTCATTCGTCGCCTGCCATGGATCACTTTTTTACAACTCATCCTGTAGGACGTGTCCTCAATGCATTTGGTCAAGGGGCAGCGCAAGGATGGGGCAGTCAGTCACTTCTCGGAACGATTGATCCTGACACGGAGAAGTTTTTGCGCGGGGCTGGGGTCTTTAATGATTACGCCAAGGGGCAAAGCGATCTTCTGAAGTCTGTGAACGAGGCTATTATCCGTCCTGCGCTAATGGCGTCATCTTTCACTGATCCCTATCGCATCGGGCAGAATATTCTTGCCGCTGGGTCGGCTGTATTAGCGGGAACGCAAGCTGGTGTCGTGGAAGCCGGAAATGAGGCGGACCAAACCACGCTGGGGCATGCTCTAGACCTGAAGCACTTGGCTACTGACACGGCCGCCTTCCTCGAATCGCCTGAAGGCATGGGGTTCGTCTCGCATGTGCCGCATATCGAACTGGCCCGCGCTCGTAGCCTTGGCGTGATCGGCGAGGGCGAGGCGGGCTATATGGGCACAAAGGCTCCTGAGCCTGAAAGCGCGGTTGCCAGAGCCGATGCCATTAAGGAGGATATCGCCAGCCAGCCAGAACCGGAGCCTGTCAGCGGCTCACCGGAAAGCCCTGTAGAGGTCACAGGAGCGCCTCCACCGGCCCCAGAAGTCCCGGAGGTCCAAGCACCAAACATTCACACGATTGCCCGCCAGCTCGCGCCGGACACGTTCAGGAAATACGATGCGCTGGTTACTCGGCAGGGCACGTTTCGGCGCTGGCTGGATGAGCTTGCCGCCGTCCGTGACGCAGACCCTCGCATTGCCGCAGCGCAGCAAGAAATAGACACCATTTTGGGGAAGGTGAACGGCGTTGAGGATCGCCTGACCAAGAAAGCTGCCGCTCGCCTTGATGATATCCGGAGCGAGATGGAGGATTTTCGCGCTGCGGACACGCCGGATATGGCGCGCGTCCGCAAGGCGCTCCAGGACAACGATTTCAGGATGCGGGACTTGGCGCCTGACGTGGCTAAGGTGTACCGTACGGCGCAAGAACGCATCCCGGAGAGTGCCGCAGATGTTTCACGTCCTGTTCAAGAAGTCCCAGCGGGAGCCGATAACGCTCTTGGAGATATACGAGGCAGTGATGGGGATGGAGCAGGCCCAGAAATTGCGGTCAGCGCTTCTCCTGCTGGACCAGATGCAATCGCAGCAGCACCAAGACATGTCGCCCCTGTAGACATCGCTGGGGAGATTTCGCAAAAGCTACTTGCGGCGGGGCGCCCTGCCGAAGAAGCGAATGCCGCTGCGGCCATCGTTGCCTCTCATTACGAGGCTCGTGCCGCTAATCTGAAAGGGGCTAACGCAGCAGAACTCTATGCACGCGATGCGCCGGACATCAAAGTTGGAGGACGTGCGCGAGCACGAGAGTTGGCAAGTAGAACGCTTAATCAGCGTGGGCCCGAATGGCCACCGATTAAAGAGCCGCCGGCCAAGATGGAGGGTGCCAATGAAAATAATAACAAAGGTAACGTCTTCAATATTGGACAACGCGAAGAACTTAACGCTGGACTATACGGCAAGGAAGCGGCGGCAGCATACAACGAATTGGAACGTCGGCTTCATGATAAGTACGGTGATGGCATTTACAACAAAGCAACTAAAGAAGAAATAAAAAGACTTTCCGATTTAGACCGGAGAAGCATTTTGGAAAAACCTGATCACAGGTTGCCGGTGATCGAAGGCGTTGATCATAAATTCTATCAAGGCAAGCGCGGTTCCATCACCCTTAGTGACGCCCGCAACACAATCCGTCTATTCAAAGATGCCGATGCTAGCACATTCATGCACGAAACGGGCCATCAATGGCTGGAAGAACTCATGGCCGATGCTGCGGATGCGCGCGCCAACGAAGCGGTCCGAGCCGATGCGGCAACCGTCCGCGACTGGCTAGGCGTCAAAGATGGCGAACCCATTCCAACGAAGGCGCATGAGAAATTCGCTCGGGGATTCGAACGCTATCTGATGGAAGGCCGCGCTCCGTCCAAAGCGCTTGCCGGTGTTTTTGCCAAGTTCAAGGCATGGTTGACGCAGATTTATCAAACGGTCCAACGCCTTCGCTCGCCCATCAATGACGATATCCGCGATGTGTTTGACCGGCTGGTGACCGCTACGCCAGAAGAGCGCGCTGTCATTGCAGAAGATGCGGCAGAGGCAAAGAGCCTCGCGGACACGCACGAAGAATTGGCTGAAGCAACCCCGCCTGAGCAGGCTGCAGCCGTTGCCGACAAAATCCGCAGCGAGATAGACGCGCACGTCGAAAAAGAAGCCCCGGAGATTGCCCGTGAACTCAATCCCAACGGACCAAGACAGCCTGCTGCTGGAGAGCCAAGAGAGAACGCGGCTCCTACAAGTGGCGGCGATGAGGCCGGATCAGCAGCCGGAGAAAATGGCGCTCCTGCACAATCTGGAACGGTCACAGCGGGCGGAAACAAAGCTGCGCCGGAAAGCGATTTCGCACGCGCAGCCGAGCCAGAGCCCGGAACCGTCGCAGAGCCAACCGACGCCAATCAGCGATTTGCCACTCCAGAATCTGACCTGATCGACAAGGCTGGAAACATTCGTCTCGATAACCTCAACTCCACGGAAGACGTGAACGCCGTTCTGCGCCTTATGGCAGAGCGTAATGGCGATTTCATGTCCGCACGTCGCGGCGTTGTTTCAGACGCGCAGGTTTTGGAATTTGCCGATGCGATGGGTGTAGAGGCCCGCGAGATCAACATTGACCGTCTACGCCAAATCTCTTTGGAAGATGATGTGCCGCTTGCCGCTCGCATTCGAGCCGGGCGCGAAATGCTAATTCAATCTGCTGAGTCTGTGCGAGCCGCGATGAATGGCACAGATGAGCTAGCCTACATCGAGGCCTCTCAGCGCCACCTTCGCATCCAAGAGACGCTTTCCGGTATCACGGCGGAATGGGGTCGTGCCGGTAGAGCTTTTCGTATGCGCGCGGATGAGGCGGCGGCGGCACAAGACCTGTCCGGCTTTCTTCAGCAGAACACTGGACGCACACTGTTCCAAATTCAGCGTGAGATGAAACTTGGCCGTCAACTCGATACGACCAAGAAGGTATCTAAATTCCTGAACGACAGTCGCAAGCCGACGTTTGTTGACATGCTCTTGGAGTACTGGATCAACGCCTTGTTGTCCGGTCCTATGACGCACGTCAAGAACACGCTGGGCAATGCACTGGTCGCGGCCAATTCCGTTGTAGAAACGGCGATAGCCTCCGGCATTAGTACGGTTCTTAGATCAGAAGACGCTGTCCATCTTGGAGAAGCCAAGGCTCGCTGGTTTGGTGCGACGCAGGGTGCAATCGAAGGGCTTTCTGCCGCCAAGGCGGTCATCAAGAGCGAAGAAGCTATTGCCGGGGCTCATACGGTAGAAACACGGCCCGGCGCCATCCCCGGCACGGTCGGAAGGGCTGTTCGCATTCCGACGCGACTCCTTTCTGCGGAAGATGAGCTTTTTAAGGCCATTGGCTACCGCTCAGAATTGAATGTGCAGGCGCATGTCACGGCTTCTCGTGAAGGCTTGACTGGCGGCGCGTTCGCGGCGCGCGTTGCTGAACTAACGCAAAATCCCTCTGAAGAAATGATGGCTCTGGCAAAGAAGAATGCCGAGTATCAGACGTTCACGAATTCGCTTGGCCCTACGGGTCGCGCTATCCAAAACTTCGCCAACTCACACCCTTTGGCTAAGTTTGTCGTGCCGTTCATTCGCACGCCAGTCAATATCCTCAAGTATGCGGGCGAGCGCACGCCGCTTGGCGTTCTATCTCGCGAAGTGCGCGATAATTTGTCCGGCAAGAACGGTACGCGGGCGCGCGATACCCAAATGGCCCGCATGGCTCTTGGCACAACGATTGTCATTGCCGCCACAGGGCTTGCCGCTCAAGGACTGATGACGGGAGGCGGCCCTTCCGATCCGCAGCAGCGTGCGCTCCTACGTGCAACAGGCTGGCAGCCCTACAGTATCAAAGTCGGAGACATGTATTACAGCTATCAGTGGGCAGAGCCTTTCGCTACGATAGCCGGAACAGTATCTGACATGTCCGATATCTGGCACGGAGGCCAGCAGCACGGAGATGATTGGGAGAAAATTGCCGCATCTTTAGTTGGTGGAACGGCTAAAAATCTCTTGGGCAAGCTTTCGCTGCGCGGCATATCCGACTTCATCAATGCCGCGACAAATCCGGTGCAGTACGGCGGGAGTTACGTTGAAAGCTTCGTCAATAGCTTTGTTCCTGGCATTGTCGCTCAGGGTGAGAGGCTAGTCGATCCGACGCTGCGTGAAGCACATACGCCCACCGATGCTCTGAAGTCGCGTATCCCGATTCTCAGCGAAACGCTCATGCCGCGCCGCGACGTGTGGGGTGAGCCTATTGTGAACCAAGGCAGCCTTGGCCCCGATATCGGTAATCCGATTTTCGAAAGCCGAGACACCAAAGACCCTGTTAATCGCGAGCTACTGGCGGATGGGTACTTCCCCTCTCGACTGGATCGAAAAATCCGAGGCGTTGACCTCACCGACAAGCAATATGACGACTATTCCCGCGTTGCTGGGCGAACCGCTAAAATGCTTCTGAACCAAGTCGTGCAGACACAGGGCTTCTCATCCATGCCCCGTTCAATTCGGCACGATATCGTTCAGAAGACCATTGATACCGCACGCGAGATGGCGCGCAATATGGTGATGATCCAGAACCCGGACATCATCCGCAAAGCGGTGCAGGCCAAGACCAACCAGCTTACGCCGCAGTAGATCGTTCGCGCGTGGGTTAGGCTAGCCCATGGTTAGGCACCAACCCCTTGTGATACGGTCTAATTTGGCAACAACCCATCGCGATTAGTGCACTTACGCCGCGTTTTCAAAGGATGCAGACCCGTGGGTGGAACCATTGCTCAATCTGGACCGGTTACCTCTTTCCACGCTGCTGCATTTTTTGAGAACGGTGTTGCCGGAGATGGCGGAACACCGTCAACCCCATATGTAAGTTCGCTCGGGCTGTTTGGTGGAAGCGACACGCCATTTGGCGTCAGCAGTCAAGCGACGGCGGGGACCTTCACAGACCCATATGCGCAGTTCTCAATTACACAAACCGACACGCTTACGTCCTTCAACTTTTCTGGCCTGAATGGGCAAGGCGCCCCAGGTCTTCAATTCGATTTTAACGGAACGATCTACCCATTCCCGTTCACAAATAGTGCCGCTGCAAACGCCACGGCGACATTTGTTACCACCACGGGGTCTACGGCGCTCGGAGCATTCAGCCAGATTGCTGTAGTGTTAACTGCCGCAGCGGCGGCGGTAACTATTGTGCTCCCGCATGCGTCATCGTTTCCAACTTGCCCAGCCGCTGCGTTGTCATGCCCAATTATCACGGTCAAGGACGCCTATGGAAATGCGTCTACCGGACTGATCACGGTGACAACGCCAGATGGACTTTTGATAGACGGCTTCAGCTCTTACACGGGGCTAAGCGCGCCTTTGCAATCTGCCGATTTCGTACTTCTTGGAACATCGTGGATGGTGAAATAAATGAGTTTTGAGATTCCCTTTCCTGCGACAGCGGCGCCAACTCAAGTAACATTCACAAATGATGCTGGAACGAAGCTTGAAATCGTTACGCCTGCAAACCCGCTCCCAACCACAGCGACCATCTCTGGTGACGTAACCGTCAATTCGTCTGCGGAGGCGACTGCTGCGGCACCCACCTATGTTGAAGGCACGGAAGAGCCGCTTAGTCAGACACTCAAGGGTGGCCTTCGTGTCACTCCGGTAGTTGGAAGCACGGGTGTTGAGGTCCCCGTTGCAACATCTACCCTTCAATCATCGGTTCAGAGTGCGGCTGGTACACCGAATGCAACTGCACTAACAGTGCAGGGCAATGCATCTGGCGTTCCTGTTCCGGTTTCGGTCGCCGCATCTCCTGCGTCAACGACTGGACTTGCATCGGTTGTTTCGTCTGCGGCAGAGAATGGCCATGTTCTCAAAGCCTCTGCCGGGAACCTTTATGGGCTGGATGTTTCGAGCGGGGCGTCTGCTGGCTATGTCCTGATCTTCAATTCTACCACTATTCCGAGTAATGGTGCCGTCACGCCGATCAAGGCTTACCCTATCGCGGCAAACTCCGCAATTGGACTGAGCTGGAGTCCCGTGCCGCTCTATTTCTCGACGGGAATTTCTGTCGCCTTCTCTACAACGGGACCATTTACGCTGACGCTTTCCGCAACCGCCTTTTTCTCCGGTGAGGTCGCGTAATGAGCATTCTCAACGTGACGCCTGCTGCGGTTCCCGGCGGCTCTAACACCCAACTACAGTTCAATAACGCGGGCGCCTTCGGGGGCGCTACCGGCCTTACCACGGACGGTGTTTCTCAGGGTACGGCCACTGGTGCATCAGGTGCCTCTCCAGGCTGGTACGCACAACTTACCGGCGATACTTTCCCGCGTGTTCGTGTTGGGCTTAATGCTTCGGACATCGGGTCTATTGCTTTCGGCCCAGGCTCTGGTGCGCGCGATCTATTTCTTGAGCGCGCAGGTGTCGCGACACGCCGCTGGGGAGCGGCAGATGCTGCCAGCCCAGTTGGGCAGATCGAAACAGTCCAAAGCGTTGTTGCCGGGACCGCCGATACCGCAGGCGTCATCAGCACTATCAATGACTCTGCCGGCACCGGAACTGGTTCTTCTGGTGGATGGCAATGGCAGACCCATCCTCCAGCCGGGTCTACTGGGTCTGCTCAGAACGCAGCCGCCGTCGCAATGGCCTTGAGGCAGCCCGCAGCCTCAATTCCGGGTCTTCGGCTTAGCAGGGCACCATTTACTGGCGGAAACGCAACTACGACATTTCCGCTTGTTCTGCTCAGCCCGGCGGCGACGACCAACGTCACGACTTGGTCTACGGCAGGAACGCAATTTGGCATCAACGCTGGTTCTGGGTTTGTTGGAAACTTCCTGGATTTCCACGTCGCGGGCGGGGCTTCTGTTTGGTCAGTGGATTATACCGGTGCTGAAACCGCCAAATCCCTCGCGCTTGGTGGAGCGACTATTGGGACAGATGCGCTCGGGGTTACTGGAACAACGACGCTGAATGGCGCAACTGGTGTATCTGGAACCATCACTGGAACGTCGTCCTCTGCTTCCGCATTCGCCATTGGACTAACCGGTGCAACAAATCCAGCATTCAAGGTTGATGCCTCTACGGCATCTCAGACAGCGGGTCTCAGTGTTACGGGTGCGGCCACCGGTGGCACGGTTGCAGTTGCTGCAATTGATAGCGGATCAAATACAAATCTGATTATCAATGCCAAGGGCTCAGGTACGATCAATATTGGCGGACTCTCAACCGGCGCGACAACCGTAGGAGGCGTGACGGTAACGGCCGGTGCGATCACTGGTGTAACAACGCTGACGACCTCCGGCACAGTCAATCTCGCGAGTAACTCAACGCGAGCCAGCACGTCAGGGCTTGCCGAATTCAACACCGGATTTATTGGATGGTCTTCGACCACGTCATCCGCAGGGTCAGTAGATACGTTTCTTACCAGAAATACAGCAGCATCAATTCAATTAGGAAATGCGGATGCTGCATCGCCCGTCGCTCAGACCCTTCGTGTGCAATCCGTCGTCGCGGGCACAGCGGCGGCAAATGGTCAAAACTGGACACTGATCGGTTCTCTTCCAACTGGAACTGGAACGTCCGGTGACATCATATTCCAAACTGGAGTCAAAACCGGTTCCGGCACGACGCAGGGGACACCGACGACTGCACTGACGATCAAGGGTGAAACGCAAGCAGTTACTATTGCGTCTGGTAAGGACCTTGTTCTCGGCAATGCCTATGTTGCGAGTGTTCAGGTTCCGACCGGCTATATCATCATCAAAGACAGCACTGGCACTGCCTATAAAGTCTCGTGCAACGTATAAGAGGATTGAATGTCGGACCAATCGACAGAAGAACTTCAAGCTCAGGCCCAAGCCATGCTTGTCTATCTCAACACGGCGCTGGGAGAGGCTGTGGCGCGCGTAGCCAATCTCGTAGGCGAGAAAGCGGTGTCGGATTTTCGCCTGAAGAACGCACTGGCGCGGATTGCCGAACTTGAAAAGCCTATATCCCAAGAGCCACCTGCACCAGAAGGCGAACAGAGCGCGTAATGGCCAACAATCCTGGCGCACTTGGAACACTGGTAGACACGTTTCACCGGAATACAGACCCGGATGACACGTTGTCTCTTCAGCGTGCCATTGACTGGTCTATCGAGTTTGGAATGCCAGTCTACGGAACGCCAAATGCAATCTACGACGTGTCGTTTGCGACCTCGCAGACTGGCGTTCACACGGCTCTCATAGCCGATTCCAACATGCAGCTTATCGGACGCGGCGCCACAATCCGCATGGCGAACGCTCAAGATCACTGTTCGGTAATGCAGGTCAATGATTTTGGCGGTTCTACGCCAATTAGCAATATGAATTTCTCCGACTGGATCATAGACGGGAATTGCCAGAACCAAACGATTACACCAAGTGGAATATTCTCTCCCACGCTGTACATGAACAACGTGACTGGGAGCCGCTTCCTTCAACTTCGCATTAAAAATGCGATCTTTATTGGCTTTTATGCTTCTGGTGCATCTGCCGCTGCAATGGTCGATAACGAAATCGATGATATGTACATCGATACCTGCATCGGCAGCGGGATAAATACTATCGGCCAGCGGTGGCGCATGGGCCGCATCTTCGTCAAAGACGTTGCATATAACGACAGCAACTCCGAAGGCAATCCGTTCATCTCATCCATTACGGACAGCACCATAGATGCGATCTACGCCAAGAACTTCGGATATGGCGTTAAGTTTCAGGCGGGGGCATCTCGGATCACGGTCGGCAAGATCACTGCTCTTGGTGGGGCCAATAATGCGCTGGTTAACGAACGGGGTGTAAAATTTCAAGGCTCTGGCGGTAGCGGTCAGCTATTCGATATTTCCGTTGGTTCGATCATCGCACAAGATATCCCGACTACGGGCCTCTATTTCACCGATGCGCATCGCATTGCCATTGGCAGTTATAGCGGAGCGCGAAATTCCTTCTACAACGCCGTTTCTCAAAATGATCGCTGCGATATCGGATTCTTCAACGGGTCCGATGCTGAAATCGGCAATGTGTTCGTGGAGGACTTCAGTTACTTGGCCCTTCGCATGACTTCTGCGATGGCTAGACTCAAGATCGGCCGCATGTCGGCGCGCACGACCTCTACCACGATTGAAAGCGGCTGGGCCTACAATATCCTCACTGGGCGGCTCGACATTGGAGTATTGGAAGCCAAGAACAGTGGCGCCGCTAGGCCGATTGGAATCACTTCGTTCCCGGCAGGTGGTACAAATCCCAACAACTGTGTCCGTGTCGGGCGTCTTGATGCTGATATCGACACGACGCTATACTACAAAGTCTCTCCGGTTTCCCTATTCCAAGGCGGAGCTGGCGATCAGCATCAAATCATGGACTTCGCGCTCAAAGGATTCGTGAACAACATCCCGACCCTTCCGCTCACGGCAAATTCCACAACCACGCAGGTCACAGGCCAGAGCGCCTTCACGTACAATGGTGGCGACTTTGGCTGCTACATCAAGTGCATTCCAGCCGATACGAATGCTGTGACCTTGGCAGCGGGTATGGCTGAGTTTCCGGTGTCGCCCATCCAAATGGACGTGTCAGGCGGCGGGTTTGTGATTACACACCCCTCTTCGCCAACGCCCGGTAATGTGGCAATCTATATTGATCGGTATGTGGCGTCATTTGGCGGACCAGAAGTATAGGAGAGAGCATGACTGCTGATTTCTGGACTACTCGTGCCGTTGCGGTTGGGGTCTTTCTGATTCTATCCCTGCTTATCGGCGTGCTCTGCTTTGTCGAGGTGCCGAAGGCGAACCACGATATCATCGTGACCCTTGCAGGAGCTATGGCGGGCTCAACGGTGACGGTTGTTTCGTTCTATTTCGGTTCATCCAGTTCGAGCCGGGATAAGGACGCAACGATCAAGCAGATCGCAACTGGAACTGGAACCGGAGCAACCCCATGATCTTCCGCAAAACCTATTTCGCCGTCATCTTGGCGCTTCCCCTGCTTGGGGGATGCTCATCTGTAGCGCCCGCTCTAGGCGTCCTCACAGGCTCGGTTGCCACTCAGGCTCCAGCCACTACCGCCGACGCTGAAAAGGCCCTCACGGTTGCGCATTTGGCCCTGAATGCGGTTTCAGAGAACATTTTGACCGCGACCAAGAGCGGGGCGCTTCATGGAACGAACGCCGCAACAGTCAAGGTCTGGTATGACAAAGCTTCGGATGGGCTTCAAGCCGCCGACCAGCTTGATGTTGTGGCCAATGCACCTGGTGTGATGGCCAAAGTCGATTCCGTCACAACGCTGATCGCCCAAATTCAAACCCTTGTCGGAAAGTAGGTTTGTCATGGACCCCGCAACTCTGGTTTCGCTTATCCAACTCGCCGCCAAGCTCGCTCAATCCGGCGTCCAGCTTTACGAAGACAGCAAGAGCGTTCTGAGCGAAACTGATATCGCCAAGATCAAGGCAGCGCTGGCGGAGGCTCAGAAGGCGACCGCCGCGTATCGCCCGCTCGTTGACGCCGCGCTGAACGAGGCGGCACAGCACTAATCCGCGCCCGGCGGTTTCCGGGCATAGATAGAGAATTGCATGAACGTTGAATCTCCCGCCGTTCTTGGCACGAGGCCTTACTATGGCGCGCAGCCCGGCGCTGCTTCTGAGCGGGCAATGCCAGAAGGCGAGCGAATCATTCAGGACTTTTCCTGTCGGATTGACGAAGCCAGCAAACTTCTCTTTCGGTTGCGGTCATTTGCTGATCGTCTCACAGGCGGGATTCCAACTGTAGCCTCTAAAGCGACTGGGAGTGATTTTGCGCTGTCAGCAGCGCCGCCGCTCAATTCCAGGCTTCGCGGCGTCAATGACGAACTCATGGTGCTGTATGCTGCTCTCAGTGATGAGCTTGGGCGCCTCGAAAACTTCGTCTAACACCCACCGTCACCACGCGACTTAGTAGATCGTGGAGGGCCGTGAGAACCGGCCCAACTAACTCAGGAGAGTGAAAATGCCCTACACGATCTCAGACGCCGCAATGGCGGATATGATAACCGAAGCAGGCTACGTTGCCGCGTCCCTATCAACGGCAGAGAATAGTCCGCATCCGGGGCTTGCGCTCGCGGGGTTGCACAAGCATCTGAATGCCGCCGCCCTGATCCTCGCAAACGCTTGCATTGATACATCTACGGGTAATCCCGTGGCCAGTGACACGTTTGGCGGCAGCGGAAACATCTCCGGTACGTCGCCGCAGTCCGGCGGAATTGCGAAGAACCCGTGATCTTCACCGCGCTTCTCTATGCCTCGTTAACGGCTGTGACAATGCTGACTGTCTCGGTAGCGTACAGGCATGAGAGGTGGTCATGGTTTGATGTTCCTGCGTCAGCGGCAGCGATTTTCACGTCTTATATCGTCTCAAATGTGATTGCCATTGGTCTGCCGGTTCGTTCAATTGTCGTTCCGCTAGCCATTATGGATAGCTACAGCCTTGTGTTTTTCTTTGTGCAGTGGATGGTTGCTCGACGGATATACACGCTTGCCATAATGGCATTCCTTGGCGCGGAGATCGCCCGTCACATCGCCTATCTCGCTGACAATACCAACGACTATGTGTTGTTCCTAAATGTTGCCTACATCGCACAGTTGAGTTGCGTCCTAATCTGTGCCGTCACCAAATTGATGGGGGAGAAACTTGGACGCGCCACAGACTGATCCGACCTGGATAGACTTTCTCAAATACACGCTAGCAGCGGCCATTGCCTCGGTTGCCATGGGGCGACCGTGGATTGATCCTCAGACCGGTACGCCATCGGTCCCGCAAAGTATCCAGGCCATAGCAACATGGTTCCTGTTCGGACTGGGAACGGCAGCGGCCCAGGAGCATTATCATCAACCTTTTTGGATCACGGCCCTATTCTCAGCAACGCTTGCGCTTGTCGGGCTTCCTCTCATCTCGGCAGCGCTTCAGTCTGGGTTCAAACTTATCGTCAAAGCAAGATTCGGACTTACTGGTGGGGTCGATGGAAAGCCATAGTCTCACATGGCTAGACCATCATCCATGGCTTGGGCGCATTGCGTTTCTGGCCTTGGGGATCGTCGGCACCTTATTTGTAGACAGCGGAATCGCGAATACGCAGAAGATCGAACAGATACGCGGCGACTATCGTTGGCAGTTGGCGCATGTGGTCAGGAATGATACTCCATCTGTCGGCACAAAGGCTAAGGAGTGCCCGCCATGACGGACAGCAATCCCTCTCTGGATGAGCTTCGCAAGGTTAGTCAGGCCCTAGAAGTAACCGATGCGGCCTTTGACCCGGCACTGTTTCAGCAGGTTATTGACGTTCTTCCGGACGCCCTCCTGATTGTCGATTCCAAGGCCCGTATTGTGATGGTCAATGGGCAACTCGAACTTCTGTTCGGCTATCCGCGTTCGATGCTGCTGGGACAGGATTTCTTCATGTTCATACCGCAGGAGTTGCACGAGATTCACCGCAAGCACTTTGCGGGATATTTCGAGCAACCGAACGTGCGGCCTATGAACTTTGCCAAGCCGCTTCCAGGCGTTCGACAGGATGGCTCGCGCGTCGATGTACAGATCAGCCTCGGCCCTCTAGTCAGTAAGCGCGGAATGCTTGCGCTCGCCCTGATCCGGCGTGTCGCACATGGCACCAGCTAGAGCAGGAGAAGGCGATTGGGGCGAGTATCGCAAACTCGTTCTGGACACGCTGGAGCGCATCGAAGCCAGGGTCAATTCTCTGGAGGCGAAGTTTGATACACGTGGGTTGGACATGACTCAAACCTTCGTAGCCATAAGACGCGAGATCGCTGACGTGCGTTCAGATATCTCTGTACTGCAATTCAAATCTGGTTTGTGGGGCTTTGCTGCCGGAGCAATTCCCAGTGCGCTGGCTCTGATCTATACGCTAATAAAGCACTGAGTATGGAGATGAACATGAGTGACACTGGTTCGTTTTCGGTAGAAATTCCATCCCCCTCTTCACTCTACGGTACGCCGGGAACATTGACTGGATCAACGGCAGACATAACGGCTGGGTCCAATGCAGTAACTTTCCACGGCACGGCTCCAGACAACGGCTCCTATATTCAGATTGCGGATGAGCCGTTCGCCTTCACTGTCTCCGTCTCTGGAATGACTGGCACGCTTGTTCGCAAGGCAAGCCAGACGCTCAGTGGTAAGGCGGTTAGCTATATTCAGGTTCCAGACCTCTCTGCCGAGGCGGGATACAATATAAATCGCGTCGTGACGACGGAGCCTGCTTTCCAGTGGAACATGGAGAGCTGCTTCCTTGATCAGGACGGATATCTAAAAATGGAAGCCTACCTCGCATATACGAGCGAGGATGAAACTTCTCCAGTTGTTCAGCGCCCATTCTTCGTGCAGATCAACCGCGATCTAAAGCACATCGCCTATATCTATATTCGCAATGGCCTGGATGATGCATCCAAGGTCATCTCGAACGACTTCACAACAACGTTGATGAAAATATTCGATCCGAATAACGCAGGAACAAAAGACCTGACGCTATTCGGTACGGAACGTGTTGCGGTTGGCCGAGACTGGGATATCCTGCCCGGCGTCCCACCGCCTGAAGCAAGATTTTCTGTCCAGGGCCTTACCAGAATCCACGCCAATCCATCCGGGTTTGTAGCGCCGACGACTGGCGAGGGATTTGAGATGAATTATAGCGTAGGTGTAGGCTCTCTGGAAGCGTGGGATCGCGGATCGAATGCAACGACTGCGTTGCAATTCCTCGGCAACACCATCACCCTTCGAGTTGGCCAGCCGGGCAGTAACTCGCCTGTCATCGCCGCCAGCTTTGACAGCTCTCTCGGGTTCAACAAGATCGACCTTCTGTCCCGCTCGCAAGGAATTCATCACTTCCTGACGTTCGGAACGACCTTTGGAACGGCAACCGCCGGAGCGCGTCTGAAGTTCGTCAGCAACAGCGCGAATGGCGAATTCTCTTGGGAAAACACGAGCGGCGATAGTTTCGTCATCACTAACGGCGGCAATTTCGGTTTCAACACGACCAGCTTTGGAACGAGTGCGTCCGGCGTGATTTCAATCGCGAATGGTACGGCCCCAACGTCATCGCCTACCGGTGTCGTTCAGCTATGGGCCGAAGGCGGAACGCTTAAGGGCCGAAGCGCCAGCGGCAACGTCGTCACCATCGTCTCTTAGGGGCACGCATGAAAGTTAATTATCACAAGCTGCTGTCCAGCGCATCGGCCTTCAACGCAATTTATGCTGGCAGGCGTTCTGGAATGGCCGCGCTCCGCATGTATGATGTCGGCATTGCCTTGGATGCAGCACAGAAGAGGTTTCATGAAACCGCGCGGCAACTTCTTCAGGCAAACGGACTGGAAGAAATGCCGGACGCCACAAAATCACGAGAGACCTATACACCAGAGCAAATTGCTTTTGTTTCTGGATACGAAGAACTGATTAATTCCGAGGTCGATCTGCCGTTTGAACCATTGGATTTCGGAGACATTGGCTCTGGCGATTTCGATCAAGCAGATGTGGCTACGCTGCGATGGCTGTTTATGCCAGCCGAATAGATGGCGTTGTCCTTAATAAGGACCGCTTATTCTCTTCATATTATCGGCAGATGTTAGCATGGAGAGGACCGGAGCGTACCTTTTGGCAGAGGCCCCGGCCATGTCAGGTGATGCGGGCCGCGCGCGAACCACGGCTACGTACGACTTTGCGAGACGGCCTAATGCCGCCTCCAAACGCTTATCGCCGCATCGGTGAAGAACAGAGGCCTTTAGTGGTGCACCAGGCCGTGCCCCAATCTCTTGCGAGATACACCGTCGGGGTTCTGTTCCTCGCCGATAGGGCGAAAGTGCTGCGTTAGTCCACATAGAGCCGATGAAAGGCAGTGGTCCCGCACCAAGCCTAATTGCTCATGTCCCGGTCGTTAGCTAGGCCGGAACTCCTTGTTTGTGGACTATGCCGCAGCCCAATCATCCTACCATATCCATACCAAAACGCCACCGCAGATTTCTCACGGTGGCGCATGGCACGGGATAGGATGGGGATGCTATCGCCGTGAACGTCAGTGCTGAGGAAGCGTCAGGAACGGGACGGCACTTCCGGGAACCATGGTAGTAGGCAGAACGCCGTCCCACTTATTCGCAATAATGAGTGCGGGAACGCCGGGATTATCCCGCAGTGCATCGCCCTTGGCCTTGATAGCACCTGCTTCCGCCGCGCCCGCAACTTGTACTGCATGGGCATTTGCATCGGCCTGAGCCTTGACCTCGTAGGCGGCTGCGTCGGCATTCGTCATGCGCTGATGCATGAGGGCCACCGCCTGCTGCTCACGCACGGTGGCTTCCATGCGAGCCTCCACGGCCTTCTCGTAGGTATCGGAGAAGGCGATGTCCTGAATCGGCGATGTTACACTTGACATACCCGCCCCCAATATCTAGATTGAAGCCATAGGGAGTTAGGCCCATGGCAAAATCGGTTTTGGACGCCAAGCATTTCAAGGACGAAGCGGCGGCGTTTGAGTACGTCGAGGCGGCGCTGTGGCCGAACGGCCCGGTTTGCCCGTTCTGCGGCTCTGGCGAGCGCGTGGGCAGGCTTTCTGGCGAGACCACCCGTGCGGGCCTGTGCAAGTGCTACGCC
>JADMIO011014736.1_pt1 | contig 44137 bp, 36 predicted proteins | sample 8958161 | NCBI WGS metagenome assembly JADMIO01 (sample SAMN16585339, study PRJNA669376) | soil metagenome | isolation source: Crop rotation soil | place: USA: Cullars Rotation, Alabama | collected 2011
GTACTGCTATAGAAGAATTTTTAGGATCAAAAGTATTTCTTGAGTTGTTTGTGAAAGTGAAACCCAAATGGCGGGATGATGAGTTGAAATTAAGGGAGTACGGGTACTAATACAATTTGGATATCTCTGATTGATGATTTCTGATTTGAATACATCAGATATCAGACATCAGACATCAGACATTTATTATGAGTTTTACATTAGCAATAGTAGGAAGACCCAATGTGGGCAAAAGCACTTTTTTCAATCGGCTGCTTGAACAGCGTAAAGCAATAGTTGACGATGAAAGCGGTGTTACCCGTGATCGCCAGTATGGTATAACAGACTGGAACGGCAAATCGTACAATGTTATTGATACAGGCGGCTTTGTGGCCAATAGTGAAGACATGTTTGAGATTGAGATAGCAAAGCAGGTACAGATAGCAGTGGAGGAAGCAAATGCATTAGTTTTTATGACTGATGTAAGCACCGGTATTACAGACCTGGATGAATCCATGGCAGATGTATTGAGACGCAGTACAAAACCTGTTTTCCTGGCGGTTAATAAAGTGGACAATCATCAGCGTCAATTAGAAGCAGCAGAGTTTTATGCGCTTGGTTTTGAGCATGTATTTTTTATCAGCAGCATGAGTGGTGGCGGCACCGGCGAACTTCTTGATGCGGTTGCTGCTTTAATACCTGAAGACGATGTTAATATCACGAATGAAGGTCTGCCAAAATTTGCTATCATGGGCCAGCCTAATGTTGGCAAGAGCAGTCTCCTGAATGCTTTAACTGGCCAGGAACGTACCATTGTAAGTGAAATAGCTGGTACTACAAGAGACACTATTCATACTCATTACAACCTTTTTCAAAAAGATTTTATTTTGATTGATACTGCAGGTATCAGGAAGAAAACAAAAGTGGATGAAGACCTGGAATTTTATAGTGTTATCAGGGCCATAAAAGCAATGGATGAAGCTGATATATGTCTGTTGGTTCTCGATGCAGAAAAAGGTATAACAGCGCAGGATTTGAATATATATAGTCTTGCTGCAAAAAAAGGAAAAGGCATTGTGGTATTGGTAAATAAATGGGATACCGTAGAGAAGGAAACAAATACGGCCCGTGATTATGAAAAGGAATTGAAACAAAGGCTTGCACCTTTTAATGATGTGCCCATCCTTTTTATATCTGCTAAAGAAAAAACCCGCATTTTTAAAGCGATTGAAATGGCGCTGGAAGTATTTGAAAGCCGCAGCAGGAAAATACCTACTTCAAAGCTGAATGATATAATGCTAAAAGCAGTTGAAGCTTATCATCCCCCAATGATACGCGGCCATATTCTTCGTATCAAGTATGTAACACAGTTGCCAACGCATGTACCATCATTCGCATTTTTTAGCAATTATCCAGAGGAAATAAAAACACCTTATAAAAACTACCTGGAAAATAAATTGAGGGAGAATTTTAATTTTAAAGGAATACCGATCAGGTTGTTTTTTAGAAAGAGCTAAGCAGGATTGTCAATCCACCATGTCTTATTTGGATAAGACTCATCAAGTATGATTGGTTCTCCGATCCTTGGTGTGGTAACTCTTAAATTTAATTTTTCAGCTTCCTTTACTACCCGGATTGCTGGTTCATTCCAGGGATGCATGGATAATTTGAATTTGCCCCAATGCACCGGGAATAAAACTTTTCCTTTCAAATCAACTGCAGCTTGTGCTGTTTCTTCGGGCACCATGTGTATATATGGCCAGTATGCATTGTATTGCCCACATTCGAGGATAACAATATCGAATGGGCCATATTGATCGCCTATTTGTTTGAAGTGTGCCTCATAACCAGAATCACCTCCAATAAAAATTTTATGTGCTGCTGTTTCAAGAACATAAGAGCACCATAAAGATTTATTTCGGGTAAAGCCTCTCCCTGAAAAGTGACGTGCTGGAGTGGCTGTCAATTTTACTTCATCATTTATCATTGCCACTTCCTGCAAGTCCAGCTCAATTATCTTGTCAGCATTTATACCCCAATATTTAAGATGAGATCCAACACCTAATGGAACAAAATATTTCAAAGGTCTATTCCTCAGTTGTTTTATGGATTCATAATCCAGGTGGTCATAATGATCATGTGTGAGAATAACGTAGTCAATGTTGGGAAGGTCCTGCACCGAATAAATCGATGTGCCTGCAAAAGCTTTAGTACCTGCGTATTGCACTGGTGATGACCTTTCACTAAAAACCGGATCAACTAAAATGTTGTTTCCATCTATTTGTAACAGGTAAGACGAGTGACCAAACCACGTAATGACAGGTTTTTCACCCAGTGCCGATCTTAGATTTCTTTTTACTGATGGCATGATGAAACCAGGTTCTGTGTGCTCATGCTTCTTAAAGAACTCTGTTATCATTTTAAAAAAACTGACACCGTCAGCCTTCATTTTTGTTTCAGTAAGATTTTGAAAACTGCCATCCCGGTAAACGGTTGACTGTCTTATTCTTTGAAGACTTTTACCATAAGGCAGCTTACCAAATGAAGGTTGATTTAAAAAGAAAAATATAACTAAAAAGAGGATTGCTATTATTATGAGAAAAGGGATCATTTCTAAATAGATTGGTTTATTATTCTCAGTCAATAATAGGCAAATAAATACTCAAATTTTTGAGAAGAAAAAGCAGGCGGGATTGTAAATTTGGATCGCCAGCCACTTTAGCTCAGCTGGCAGAGCATTTCATTCGTAATGAAAGGGTCGCCGGTTCGATTCCGGCAAGTGGCTCATAAGCTTTCTGCCATTACCTTTTGAGGAATGGTAATTGTAACAGAAGAAGAATCAGCAGTTTTCTCAAAAAGGATTTTTCCCTTTAGCAGTATGATGCGGTTTTGGATATTCTTTAACCCTAATCCATTTGGATTAAACCGTAGTTTTTCAAATTGTTCCTGGCTGAGACCATCTCCATTGTGAAGCATTTTTATAGTAAGATTTTCCGGGGTTGCAACACTTGTAATTGTCATCTCACTCGCTCCCGCATACTTCATAATATTATTCATCAGTTCCTGCATCATGCGGTAAATGCTAATATCAAGATCAGAGCTCTGCGATCTATAGCTATCATCCAGTTTTAGTGTAGTATGCAGTACAGAGTCACGGGTGAGCTTTCTTATAAAATTCCTTAACCCTTCATTCAGACCGAGTTCTTTTAAAATACTCGAATGCAGGTTATGTGAAATGCTTCTTACTTTTTGTATGGAATCATCAAGCAGCTCCTTTGACCTTTCATGAACATGCTGATCATCCGCATCCATAGTCTCGGTATTTAATGCCGAGAAATGGAGTTTGGTAGAAGAAAGCAATGCTCCCACTTCGTCATGTAGTTCTTCTGCAATTCGGTGCCGTTCTGTTTCTTCGCTGCGTACTGCCGCTTCTATCAGCATATTTTGCTGTTCCTCTTTTAACTGCTGCATGGCCATCTGGTATTGCGTTTTCTTACGCTGGCTTACCAAAAAGATAAGCAGGAAGCTAAGTATGAGCAGCAGCATAACTGAAATCCCAATGATCACAAGGAGAATAATATTACTTCCGTCTGCATTCATAGAAAGCCTTTGTTGAAAAGATACATAAAATAGAATAAAAAATATTATGGACATCCCATATTCTTACTGCAAAAGGTATTTCCCTGTTCATTAAAATGGTATAAAATAAAAAAATAGAAAAGTTGGAAGCTTCATATAAACTGAGAGAAGTGGCGATCCAAAATGCCGGTTGCTTCCTGTAGCTAAAAATACGGTCATCATTAAGCAGGGAAAAGAAATAGAGGATACAGAGTGTGAGCAGAAAAAGAGATTCGGCTGAAAAAAGCCGGCTGCTGAAAGTGAAAGGTGACTCAAAAAAAATAAAATTGATAAGTATTCCTCCTGCATACATCGCTAAAACCCAGCGAAACACTGCTTGGTATTTTTGAGAAAGATAACGGGATAGAAAAAGCGTAAAAAGAACAACCCTGGTAACGGACTGCATGTTGTAAAGAACATTGTTATTGTGTGCCCAGGCTGGCAGGGCACTTTTGTATTTCCAGGAAACATCAATGAGTGTGTTTAATATCAGTGCAATAAAGAAATAAATATGAACCGGTTGAATTTTTTTAATGTCCGGTTTGAAAAAAAACAATCCTGATAGTGGTACTAACACTATCCAAACTTCTATCCAGTCAAATATTGTCCGCAAAGTCGTTAGCCACATAATAATGCTTTTGATGAGCATAAGTCAAAGTGTGTGGCTCAGGAATGTTGAAGATAAACATTATCAAACGTTATTAATAAATTCATCTGTCTGCCTGTTGTCATAAGGCAGACAGATGAATATTGACTATGATTATTTGCTCCAGGTATCTAGCTAATTTGGGCAGATGCATGTAGCTGGCCTTGCTGGCGGGGAAGGTTGCCTGCAGCAGCTAGGGATTACTATAGCAGCCTTCACCTGGTTAGTGCCAGAGTATGAATATATCTGATAACTTACACTTCCACCCGACATCTCTGGGGAGAATTCTATGTGAGTATACCTCAACGAATACCCTGCTGAGTCTGTGATAAGACCACGTATGGCTGATTTTGATATAGTGAAAACACCAAACAAAACTGAAGAATCTGCAAAGACCTTTGGCAAACGGGAAGCGTCAGGCTGAAGATTTACAGGCAGGCTGTCGATGGACAACTTAGCAGCGTTAGCTGCAAAACCTTTCAGTTGGAAACTGGTAGGCCTTCGAAAGCTGTTGGCGCTTTGGGCAAAAGTAATCTCATGGAAAGATGAATCGGCAAGCAATGAGGCAACATCAGCCGAGTCAATCTTCATGGTGTAAAAAATAGCTTCGCCAGCTTCGTAAGCCCTTTCTTTTTTGGTTACATCATCAAAGACCTTATCAATTGGTCCCCCTAAATTCTGTCCGGCAGGAGTGTCCGGTTCCTTACCATTTTTACAGGATGCAATAAGAAGGATAATTGCAATGACGGGCAGGAGGTTTTTAAAAGAAATAGGTAGCTTTTTCATAATCTTTTTGGTTTTGCTGCAAAATAGGTTAAAAAAAAGATTAATCCAAGGTGGTAACTACCTGTTTTTTATCTCCTCAAAAAAACAAGTTTTGCCTTTGGGCTTATTTAACCGGTTGTATCAAATCCCAAAGATTACCATACAGATCTTTAAATACAGCAACGGTTCCCCATTTTTCAACTACTGGTTCCCGCACAAACAAAACGCCCTTTTGCAGCATGGATTCATAGTCTCCCCAAAAATCATCGGTATAAAGAAATAAAAATACCCGTCCGCCTGTTTGATCGCCAACCCTGTTCTTTTGTTCTTCATTGGCAGCTTTAGCCAGCAATAAACAGCATCCTTCTAAATTACCTTTTGGTGCTATAACAACCCAGCGTTTTTTATCACTTAAAACTGTGTCTTCAATTAAAATGAAGTTTAATTTTTCAATATAAAACCTGATTGCTTCATCGTAATCATCCACAACCAATGCTATCCGTGCTATTTGTTGTTTCAAAATAAATCAGTTTGTTATTGTTCAACAAAGTCAAGTTCTTTTCCAAATGTTTCTTTTGTATATAGAACTGAAATAAATCCTATGACAATTATAACGACACCTGTTACCCATGCTGCTGTTATATAATTACTGAATACCTTATCGCTTCTTAAAAATTTAAACAGTATAAGTATTAAAGGAAGGAAACCCCTTACCAGGTTGGGTATGGAAATAGCAGCAGTAGCTCTCAGGTTCGTACCAAACTGTTCTGCACTCATAGTAATGTATAAAATGGAAATGCCGGAACCAAAGCCAAGACCCATACAAATGAGATACATATTAAAAGCATTACCACCGCCTCTCAACGCAAAAAACAGGATGATAAAAATGGTAATGATCCCATAATAGATGATCAGTGTTTTTTTACGGCTTTTGATATAATTGCTGAAAAAGCCGGCAGCCATGTCGCCTACTGCAAGCGCTGCATACTGCAGCATCAATGCCTTGGGCTGATCGAAATTGGTTATGTCAAACTGCTTGGCAAATTCATCTGAGAAACTAATAAGAACACCTATTACATACCAGACAGGCAGTCCAATCGTAATAGCACGCAGGTATCGAAAAAATCTTTCCCTGTTGTTCAGCATCATCAAAAAGTCTCCCATTTTTACCGTGCTGTGTTTTACTGCATCGTACATTTTACTTTCAAGAACACTCATGCGGAGGAATAGCAAAGCGATACCCATACCACCTCCAATAAAATAGCAAAGCCGCCAGTTTTCATTGCTGAGATAATAAACAAAATAGGCGGTAATCATTCCCATAACACCGCTGGTGCCGATTATGGCTGCTGCAAGGCCCCGTTTCTCTTTTGAAAGTAATTCACTTGTGAGCGTAATACTTGCACCCAATTCGCCGGCGAGGCCAAGCCCTGCAATAAAACGCAGCCACGTATATTGATCTATATCTTTTACAAAGCCGTTAGCGATAGTAGTGATGGAGTACAACAGAATGGAGCCAAACAACACGCTCTTCCTACCTTTCTTATCGCCAATAATTCCCCATATAATACCGCCGATCACTAGCCCTATCATTTGCCAGCTAATAATATGTTCGCCTATGTCCTTCATATCGGCCTCAGCAACACCAAGACTGGCAAAACTGGACCTTCTTACTACACTAAAAAGCAGCAGATCATAGATATCAACAAAAAAACCGAGCGCCCCGACTATGACCGGGAGGGAAAAAATTCCATACTGTTTTTGCTCCATGCAACAGTTAATTTTCGACGAAGTAAGGGTGTATAGCTATTGATATTTATTTTCCAGCTGGTTTATTTAAAAAATGATTTTAGAAAATGAGCAAGGACAGAAACGCATGATAAACCCCAGGGAAATTTGGCGGAAAAAATTGGCCGTTTGACATCCTAATCCGAATGTTCATCTTTTTATCTGTCATTTAATCAGCCCAACCTAGAATGGCACAAGTATTGAACCTGCTGTTAAACAGCGGTTAAACTGTTTCTAATCTTAATCATACAGTTAATCTGCTGCGTTATTTTGACATCTGTTTTTACGAATTACTTCGTTTTAATTAAAATGAGGACCTTATATGAAATTTAAAAACATTCTTACAGTAGTTGGCATCAGCATAGCCACTACACTTGCAAGCATCTGGACGGTTGGAAAGATCAACCACTACCATGATGGCGACTATGTTCAAACACCCGGCAAAATACCTGCAAACTATGCCGGTTTTTTTGATGATGGGAAAAATGCTTCCCAAAGCCTTCCAGTCGATTTTACAGCTGCGGCTTCGGCAGCCACACCTGCGGTAGTGCATATTAAAACCCGCATTGGGGCCAGAACGGTTATTAATAATAACCCAATGAGAAGCCCTTTTGCCGATCTTTTTGGAGACGGTTTTATGGATGACTTCTTTGGTAACAGCCAGCGCAGTATGCAAATACCCGAACAACGGGCAAGCGGCTCAGGAGTTGTGATCACAGGTGATGGCTACATTGTTACAAATAACCATGTCATTGAAAATGCCGATGAGATCGACGTGACACTCAACAACAAAAAATCTTATAAAGCCGAACTGATAGGTGCAGACCCAAGCAGCGATCTTGCAGTCCTAAAAATAAACGGCAGCAGCAGTAACAACTTTCCATATATGGTATGGGGCAACAGCGATGAAGTAAAGTTAGGTCAATGGGTACTAGCCATTGGTTATCCCTGGACGCTTGATGTAACAGTGACTGCAGGAATTGTAAGTGCAAAGGCCCGTTCGCTTGGTCTTAATAAATCTAAAAGTGCTACCCCTATAGAATCTTTTATACAAACCGATGCTGCCGTAAACCAGGGCAACAGCGGTGGCGCTTTAGTAGACACTGATGGCAAGCTGATAGGTATTAATTCTGCTATTGCTTCACAAACAGGCTCTTATGCGGGTTATAGCTATGCAATACCCGTAAACATCGTTAAGAAGATTGTTGGCGACCTGGTAAAATATGGGGCTGTGCAGAGGGCATACCTTGGCGTGCAGTACCTCGGTGATGATGTGCCTGAGGAAGAATTGAAAAAGCAAAACATTAAATCGGGCGAAGGGGTATATGTGAGTGGTGTAGCAGAAGATGGCGCCGCAAAACAGGCTGGCATCAAAACGGGAGATTACATCATCGGGGTTAATGGAGTGAAAATTAGTTCAGGTTCTGAATTGCAGGAGCAGGTAGCCAATTACAAACCAGGAGATAAGATCACAATTGACTATTTCCGCGATGGAAAAGAATATAAATCCAGTGTAACTCTTCGTAACAAAAGCGGCAACTATGAAATAGTAAAAGGTGCAGCAATTGAAACATTAAAAGACAAACTCGGCGGTGAATTTGAAACGCTTGATAAGAAAAAAGCGACTTCATACGGCATTGAAGGTGGGGTACAGGTAAAAAAGATCAATAACGGATTACTGAAAACCACCCGTATGCAACAGGATTTTGTAATTACCAGCGTAAATGGACAGGCTGTAAAATCTACTGAAGATCTCTCTGCTATCCTCGGGAAGGCAAAAGGAACAGTAAAACTGGAAGGAATTTATCCTGGTTTCGAGGGCTCTTATGCCTATCCTTTGAATCTTAATTCTAAGTTTGATCCGGATGCCCAGCAATAATAAAAATTAATGACCCGCAAATAATAAGTTCAGGAAGCCGTCTCAATTTTTGAGGCGGCTTTTTGCTGCCCTGATCTAAAAAATCGACTTCAATAGTTTTTTGCCGGTAACGATTGCGTAAAAATGATGAAACCAGTTGTATAACAGCCTGTTATTGAGCGTTATATACAAAGTAGCTTTGACTGGTAAAAATCACCTCATTTTTTGCTGGACAGGAGGAAGGGTTTTTCTGATTAACATATTAAAATGCCTTTAAAACCGTTACTACAAAGCTGCCCTTTAAGGCCATTCTGGTTTAAAGTAAAAGACTTATAAAAAATATTCAACATTGGATATTTAAGCTAACTGTTGCTGTATGAAAAAAATCTCGCTTTTCCTGTTAGGCATTTTTGTCATGTTACATTCAAATGCCCAAACCTTTTCCAATAAGGGCACCGATTTTTGGGTAGGATATGGGGCGCATGTTTCCATGTTTCCGGGCGGCGATAACGACCAGGATATGAAGCTGTATTTTACTTCGGATGTAACTGCTAAAGTACAGGTATCAATACCAGGAAATGCAGCTTGGGGAAACTACACCGTAAATGCAGGAACAGTATTTTCTACGCCCGCCTTACCAAAAAATGGCGCTACAGATTCCAGGCTCTTTACTGAAGGTATTTCCAGCAAGGGCATTCATATTACAAGCGATCAGCCAATAGTAGCTTATGCACACATTTACAGCGATGGTGGCTCAGGGGCTACACTTCTTTTTCCAACCAATACCTGGGGCAGAGATTACCGTTCTTTGAGTTTTGACCAAATATCAAATGATGTAAATGGGCTTTCTTATTGTTTTGTAATTGCTGCGGAGGATAATACGACTATTGAAGTTGTATTGCCACCCGGTGTAGCCACTTCAACTGGTGCCAGTGGTACTTTTCAGAAGACGCTGAATAAGGGACAGGTTTTTAATATGCTTGGCAAAAAGATTGGTAAAACTCCTGATGGAAAATTATTTGTAAATGCAGATCTTACCGGAACAAGAATTCAGTCGGTCAGCAATGGCCCTAATGGCTGTAAACCAATAGCGGTATATTCTGGCAGCAGTAAGATTGCTATTCAATGTCTTAAGTGTACACCCGAATTTGGTACCCAAGGCAATGGTTCATCAGATAATTTATTTCAACAGGTACTTCCGCAAACTGCATGGGGAACCAGGTACATTACGATTCCCACCCTTGGATTACCCAATAACGTGATCCGCGTTTTGGTTTCTGATCCAACTACGGTTGTAAAAAGAAATGGCCATGTTCTCAGGAATATTGGTGCCAACGATAGCCTGATCAACGGTTTGTATTACGAGTATTATAACAGCACTTATGTTCCATTAAAAAATAATGGCCAGGACCAGGACTTTAAAGTACAAACTCCAACTACGGTTGATATAATAGAATCTGATAAGCCTGTATTGGTTGCACAATATATTTCTACCCGAAAGAACTGTGGTAATGTCCAACTCTCAGGTCCTAAAGACGATAATTCCGGTGATCCAGAAATGATCATTTTAAGCCCGGTACAACAGGCGATCAAATCAGCAATTGTTTATTCCACAAATGATCCTGTTCCCGGTACCAATCCCGATCCTTCATTACATTATATCAATGTATCAGTAAAAACAGGAGGCGTTTCCAGTTTTAAACTTGACGGCGTTGCTCCCCCAGCCAATACTTTTAAACCTGTAGCTTATAATCCTGCATACTCGTATGCTCAAATTAATGTGGCGCAGCTTCGGCACACTATGTCCTGTGATTCTGCCTTCAATGCAATTTTATATGGATACGGCGGCGCAAATAGTTATGGTTATAATGCCGGGGCTAATGCACAAAACCTTTATCAAAAGCTCATTGTAAAGAATGATTATGCAACAGCCACATTACCAACTGCCTGTCAAAATGTTTCAACAACCCTGTCTATAACACTGCCTTATAAAGCCACGCAATTAATATGGGATTTTCATGGCAATGCTAACGTAACTCCAAATATTTCTACAGACAATGCTCCAAAGGAAACAGGAATAACTTACGCCGATGATGGAAGGCTATTGTACATATATGAAGCAAAAGATAAGTTCTCATTTAAAGCTTTGGGTTCTTATCCTTTAAGTGTAAATGTAAAAACAGCAACTCCCGATCAGTGTAATTCAAAGGACTCTATCAATCTCAGCGTAGATGTTATTACAGGGCCTACTGCGAACTTTAAGTATGCTTTTACCGGTTGCGGCAGCACCGCTCAATTCACCGATCTTTCTACTCCTTTAAATGCACTTACGCCAGTCACAAAATGGAATTGGGATTTTGGTGATAATACTTCCAGCACGGATAAAAATCCATTAAAGAGCTATAGCTCAGGTGCAGGTACCACTCTGCCTGTAACGCTTACTGCCATTGATACCGCAGGATGCATCTCACAAAAAAAACAGGATATAGCCATACCACTTGGACCTGTAAGCAAGTTCAGTGTTTCCAAGCCCGCCTGCGCAGGAAATGAACTCACTTTTATTGATTCTTCAAAGACGCTTACTCCCGCTGGTGTTACTTTAAAATCCTGGAAATGGGATTTTGGAAATAATGATATCCAAATCTTTACAACGGCCGATTATCAAAAAGAATTAAAAAGAACATATGCTACAACAGGCAACAGGAAAATAACACTGGAAGTAGAAAGCAGCACAGGTTGCAAAGTGTTATATGAATATTCACTTGACATAGGAGCTCAACCCACTGCAAAATTTACTACACCCGGTAAAAATCTTTGCTCGCCTGTTGGAGTTCAATTCACAAATACAAGCAGTGATCCTACAGGTTTAGTGCTTACTTCCAAATGGACTTTTGGCGATACAAAAACCTCCACAGACAAAGATCCCTTACATGACTATGCTTCAACTGGTGGTTATGAAGTAAGTCTTATTGTAACTTCTTCAGCAGGATGTGTAAGTGATACTGCAAAAGATTCGGTTTATATACGCCCCGTACCGGTAGCTAATTTTGATTTGCCCGGCGGCGTTTGTATCCCTGGCACTACATTATTTAAAAACACCACCACCATTGCTGATACTACTTTACCTACGGTCACTTATATATGGAATTTTGGTGATGGTCCTGCAACAACTACAGACGTTGATGGAACGCATATATATAATGCAGCACCACCAGCTCCGCCGGGTTATTACGAGGTAAGCCTTACCGCGACTTCTAAATTCAATTGTACCGGCACTGCTAAAATACAGCAGGTGAAAGATGTATTTGCACCTCCTGTTGCAGGCTTCACAGCTACTTTAGATGCATGCCTTGGTACAGGAACACAGTTTACCGATACCAGCAAAGGCGCCGGCCAGGTAATAAATAAATGGTACTGGGATTTTGGCGATACACAAACTGATCTTACAAAAACACCGCTTCATACTTACAGCGCTACAGGTGATTATTTTGTAAAACTTGCAGTAGTAAGCGATAAAGGTTGCGTTAGTGATACAGCCACCGAAACAGTGCATGTAAATCCATTGCCCGAACCCAGCTTTATACTTCCCGGAAGTTGTCTGGGTAGTGGTACAGTCACTTTTACCAACACCAGCACTATTGCCGATGGTACAGAGGCATCTTTTACTTATCTCTGGGATTTCGGCGACCCGGCTTCCGGCGCAGCCAATACCTCCACTGATAAAGACGGACAACACCTTTACACAGCCCCGGGTACTTATAATATTACATTGAAAGTAACCAGTGGTAAGAACTGCCCTGTTACTTCTGCAAGTGTACCTTTTGAAATAGCGGGCAGTAAACCCAAACCCGGGTTTGAAGTGGTAAATGAAAACAGTCTCTGCAGTAATACAAGTGTGTCCATTAATGATACATCAAGAATAGATATTGGTACCATTAAGAAAGTGGAGATTATTTGGGATGTAATAGGTGACCCGGGAACTATGGAAACCGACAACAGTCCTGCCAGCAATGGAAGCAAGGCGTACAGCCACAATTATCCGTTGCTAACTACTGATCAGCAATATTCGGTTCGGCTTTTGGCTTACTCTGGCAGTACCTGTGTTGATTCTATTGAAAAAATCATTACTGTACATGGCTCACCCGTTGTCAGCTACCCCGGTCACCCCGGTATATGCCTCGAAGCTGTGGCAAGAGCCCTTACCACGGCCACCGATGCCAGCGAGACCACCGGTCTTCCCGGCAGCTTTACCTATAGCGGCCCCGGAGTGGAAAGCGATGGCGGCGGAGGCTACCAGTTCAACCCGGCAGTATCCGGCGGCAGCAACCTCAATGGTTATCCTGTGCAGGCCCTTTATATCACCAGCGATGGCTGCAGAGATTCTGCCACCAGCCCCATGAAAGTATTCCCCACGCCGGTAGCCAACTGGCAAACAGGCAGCCCTGCCTGCGAGCAGAATGGTGTCAGCTTTGAAGATGCTTCCGATGCAGGTTATGGCAGGATCATTACCTGGAAATGGGATATGCTCGGCGACGGCAATATTGATGTAAGAGGCAACAATGCCTCCTTCAGCTATACCTACCCGCAGGCCGATACCTTTAATGTAGCCCTGCAGGTACTCACCGACAGCGGCTGTACCAGCGCCATCACCACCATACCGCTTGCCATCAACTACCTTCCCCGTGTAGCTGTTGGGATCCCCGGCGCCCTCTGCCTGCCCGATGCCACCGGTACCTTTAAAGACATGAGCACCATACCCGACGGCACCGAAGGCCAGTTCAAATACAAATGGGATTTTGGCGATGGCAATACCTCTCAGCAAAAAGATCCCAGCCATACATACCATGCCGCAGGCTCGTCGCCCTATAAGGTGCAACTCACTGTTACCAGCAGCAATGGCTGTGTCGATTCATTGCCCCAGCGGATTGCACTTACAAACATGTACCCGCCGCCGGTGGCTGAGTTTGAAGCCGCCCCCAGCGAAGTGTGCCAGGGCGAACCCCTGCAGTTCACCGATAAGAGCGATGGCGTTACAAGTCCTGTCAGCAAATGGTTCTGGCGCTTTGGCGATGGCGGTATCGATTCGGTGGCCAGCCTGTCGCACACTTTTGGCAGGGCCAATTATTTTGATGTAAAACTCACCGTAACCAATGGTGAAGGCTGCTCGGCCAGCAGTGTGAGAAGGGTAAAAGTAAATGCCTACCCGAAGATAGAAATGCCCGATAATGTATATATCAAACCCGGTACCAGCACAGTATTGAGGCCACAGGTTACAGGTATCAACTCCACCAATGTAAGCTATGCGTGGACGCCCGGTCTCTACCTCGACCGCACCGATGTAAAGAACCCTGTAAGCGAGCCACCGGCCGACCAGGTGTATGTGTTAACGGTAGTGGCAGGCACCGGTTGCAGCAGCACCGACAGCATTAAGATAAACCTGCTCAAAGACCTCAAGCCACCAAATGCCTTCTCGCCCAATGGCGATGGCATTAATGATACGTGGAAGATACCCAACCTGGAGTTTTATGCAGGCTGCGAGATACAGGTATTTGACCGCTACGGCCGCATAGCGTACAAGACCACCGGCTACAACAAGCCATGGGATGGCACCACCGGCGGCAAGCCGTTGCCAACAGGAGTGTACTATTATATCATCGATCCCAAGAACGGCTACGAACGCTTCACCGGCTCGGTGACAATATTGAGATAAAAGCGTGAGCCGTGAATTGTGAGTGGTGAGTAGTGAATAGGAAATTAATTAAAGAAACAGCCGGCAGTCTGCCGGGTGTTTCTTTTAATATTCACATTGCAGGGTGAAGATTTGAGACTTTGAAATAACTTGTAATAGAAGAATGGTTACAAGATTATATATGGAGAGGAGAAGATATCATTTCCATTTAGCTTTCCATTGCACCTGTCAATGAATTTCCTAAAGATTTTCCTGGCATTTCCCGCAAAAGATGAGATTCTTGATTTCATATCGAACATGTTTTTGTGTGATGATTGTTTAAGTAAGATCATTCCTATAAAGGCTGACGATTGATCTGCATTTATATTTTAAGTTCGGGGGGAAATTTTTGATTGCGCAACGTCCCGTACCAGAGAAGTTGCCTATAAGGATGAATAGAAATTATCAACCGTACAAGTGCTCCGTCGCATAAAGCTTTGGAGTACAAGGGAGTGACACAACCACGGCTTAATAGTAATGCTAATGCTGGCGGCCAAAAAATAAAAGCATATTATAATGACTACTAAGGTGTATAAGTAAAGCTGTGAATGATAATCTCAACTTCTTTACCATCTGATGGTTTTAATCCCTGGAACATCCACAAATTAATATGCACAGGCATGGCAAGGGTGCTTATGGAATTTGGAGGATTGGTGCAGGTAGCGGTTGCAAACTGGTTTGTGTTATTGTTATAAAACCCATTCAGGCTTTGAAATTTTACTGAACTGGCTGTACGTGTAAAGCGTTGTGTAGTATAGGTTCCGCTAAGTGCAAATTCTTTTGTATATGAGAAATTGCCTGATCCACCTGCAGCAGGCCATATGGTGTAGTTTAGATTTTTATATGCTTTGTTTCCCCAGCGGGCAAACTCAATATCCATCTCATCAAAACCATCGTTGCCGGAGTAATTGAATAAACCCAGCACAACATTTTTATCAAGTTTATCTATACGGCCCTCTACCCAAAACTGGTAAGTGCCATATCCAAAATTTTGTTGCGTATAAACTTCAGCACAATACCATTTTCCACTTGCAGGATCTTTCTTTATTTTTAAATGCAGGTATCCGTTTGCATCAACCCATACACTGCTTTGGCTCCAGTAATTTGGGCCTGGACCCATTTTTAAAGTTCCACTTTTTACATTCCATGTAAGGCCACTAAACTGGATAGTATTCGCAAGTGTAGCAGCATAGGAAGTTAACTGTTGATCTTCTTTTTTGTTGCATGTAATATTTTGCTTTGTGCAGCCATATAAAATACTGCAAACGGCAAAGGAGAGGACGTATTTCATAAAAAATATTTTAGTATTGACGAATCAGCAATTAAAGATAAGTCTAATACAAACTTCCATACAAGCACTAAAAAAACAAAACCCGGCAATAAATACTGCCGGGTTTAATTATCTGAGATGAAAAAAGTTATGAAGCTTTTCCCAGTCTTTTTAAATGCGATATGTGGCTGTAAACTGCCTGGTACATACGTGGGTATTCAATGTACTGTACACCGTATTCCAAACATGCCTGCTTTATTATCTTACTGATAGCAGGATAATGTATGTGCGAAATTTTTGGAAACAGGTGATGCTCAACCTGGAAATTAAGACCGCCAACTAACCAGCAAATGATCTTGTTCCCAGTAGCAAAATTAGCAGTAGTCTTCAACTGGTGTACTGCCCACTCATCTTCCATTTTACCAGTTGAAACATCAGGTAAAGGGAAATGAGTATCTTCTACGGTATGTGCCAATTGAAATACAATGCTGAGTATTAAGCCTCCGATCTGGGTTACTACAAGAAACCCAATAAGCCACGGTAACCAACCAGCAAAAACAATTGGCAGCACAACAAAAATACCCAGGTTAATTACTTTGAATTTCCAGAAAAGAAGATGATCACTGAATGTCATTTTTTTCAAAGGAAGATCACCGATCTTACGGGAAAAGTATTTTTTATAATCTGTAAAGAGTATCCAGAACAGGTATAGCTGCATATAAAGGATCCAGAAATAGTAATGCTGAAAGCTATGCAGTTTATAGCGCTTTTGATGTTCGCTGAGACGAAGAAAAATACCTGCATCAAGATCATCATCCACATCGTGCACATTTGTATATGCGTGGTGAATGATGCAATGCTTATTATTCCACATAAAAGCATTACCACCTAGTACATTTAGTGAGAAAGCTGCAACGGTGTTCATCCATGGATACTTGCTGAAACTGCCATGACTGCCATCGTGCATGATATTAAACCCGATGGCTGAAATAACCAACCCCATCAATAGGCACTCGGGAATTGCGATATACCACGCTGCTGTAAAAAATACGAGGTGGATATAAAGTCCTATAAGTGCAGTGATGAGAATAATTGCTTTGGAAAACAAACGGATATCGCCGGTTAAAGACTTACCTGTTTCTTCAAAATACTGCTGTACTCTTTGTTTAAGTATCGAATTAAAAGAAGGTTTACCGGACGGAAATTTTGGAGCGGCCATTAATGATTTACTATTCAGTTGAAAAATAAAATGCGGAATAAGAAGAAGAGGGCTCAAAAAGAAATGACATAAACTGTGCCGTAAAAGGCGATACAAATCCCAATTTTGAGATGGCGAAGGTACTGGTTCAGGGCCAAACGGTCATGTTATATTTTGAATAAAGGCTGCAAACGTTTCCACTCCGACCATTTTTTCGCTTATAAATCCTTCAGCATAAGGCACTCCGATCATTTTTCCCATCATCCTGGCCCGGTCGATAATGCTTTGCAAAAAGTCGGGGGTGGAGATATAAGTTTGGGGTTCACCATCAGGCTGGGTATCAAATTGTGATTTGAAAGCTCTGATTGCCGTGATCTTTTTCTCCATGACAGGGGTAATATCATAAACAAATGATGGCTGCAGGTACCTGTCCTGGATAAAATTGAAGACATATTTTGGACGGCAGAGCTCTTGCTCTACGCCATTTTCTTCAGTAACAATCTTCCTGAGACCACTTAGCCAGGCTGCATCCCTGACCAATTCTGCTGCACGGCCATGGTCTGGGTGGCGATCGCTGGGGGCATTGGTGAGTATAATATCAGGCCTGTATTTACGGATAGCTTTTATGACTGCCAGTTGATTTTGCCGGTCGTTTTGAAAGAAGCCATCCGGTAATTGCAGGTTCTCCCGTCCGTCCAGTCCCATTACGCTATGCGCATCCTGGGCTTCCTGCCTGCGTATCTCATTCGTGCCCCTTGTACCTAATTCACCTTCGGTAAGGTCAACTATAAATACCTTTTTACCCCGCATTTTTTCCATCATTAAGGTGCCGGAGCAACTTAATTCTACATCGTCGGGGTGGGCAGCGATGGCTAGAACAACACCAGTCAAAGAATTCTGTTCGATCATGAAAGAAATTTGAATGAAGAAAGATATGTAGGACAAATATAGAAAAGGACGCTTGCTGGTATTTTAGGAATAACAACTAAGTTTTAAATTCCTCCAATAATCTGTGGGAAACGGGGTAAATGGCTAAAAAATAAATTTCGAAAAAAGTGTTGACGAGCAAAAATAAAATTTGCTCTACATAAATAATGAGTATTAATGAATATATTTTTGAGCTACGTTCGTTCAAATTTGTAATTAAGTGGGTTTTTAAAATAAATCAAAATGATAAGCGAGGGAGAATCACATATTGACTTTCATCGTGAATTAATTCAATATGCAGTTGATAGTTATGGATTTGAAGAGTTATCTGAACTAAAAACAACCTCTAATGATTTTGAGGAGATGACAATAAAGACTACGCAAAAAGGTGTCTTCAAATCTAAAGACAATTACATGGGCATATTTTGCAAGTTTGTAAATCAATCCTCATTAAAAGCACAATTAAAAAAATGTTTAACCAATAGGTTTAAGGTAGAAAATATCTATGAAGGAGAAAAGTATCTATTGTGTCTCTCAAACAAAAAAATCTATTCTTTTGATATAAACAATTACAGAATCATCTTGTCAATTATAAATAGCATTGATTATGAATTTCATCTTGCAAATAGAACCCACTTAATTGGAGTTGACAATGATTCTAAACTAGATATTCTAATAATTGAAACTGAAATAGCTGATTTTGCAATAGCAGGATTGCGAAATGACAGTCAGGAAGAAGAAGAAAGAGTAATTCTGAGTAATAAACTTGAAGGTTCACAACCTTTTTTTAAATTTAAATCGCCAATACATTTTAATTGGGAAAAACTCATTGGAGATAAAGACAGGCAATTTGAAAGAATTTGCGAATTATTACTTCAAAAAGAAAAAAATATCTCAAGAATAATTCCAATTGGAAAAACAAGAGCTTCAGATCGAGGCAGGGACTTTGAAGTTATAGAAAAAATAGATAGCATCAGCGAGATTAAGGAAAGAAAGTGGTTAGTGCAATGTAAGTACTCGGAAAGTAGTATTTCACCGTCAAAGATTTCGGGTTGGACAGACAGAATCATTGAACATCACTATTACGGTTATTGGTTAATGACAAATAATGATATAACCCCTACTCTTTTTGACCAATTTAAAGACGTTGAAAAAAATCTGGAGTATAACATTAAAATTAAATTTTGGCAAAGGAGTGACTTTTACGTCAAGCTCAACGTACATTCTGAAGTATTTATTAATGGCGATATTTTTGAACGCGACTAAAAAAGAAAGTAACCCTACCCCCTGTAAAGCATTTCAACTTCCTTTACAATGCCCTCTATTTCAGCATCTGCACCTTTGGGTTCATAAGCCTGCTTAAGACTGCTCCCAAAAAAGAAAGCCACTGTTTGCCAGAATTGTGCGTTGGCACCTCCTTTATATTCCTTCAGGATCTCGTAGCAATCACTACCGGTTTGCCGGTTGATGAGCTTCATAAGCACTTTGCCCTGGTAAACACTCAGGTTGGTTATCTTATCGCCAAAAGTTTTCTTCAGGTCTTTTTCCCTGGCCCTAATGAGTTTTTTTCTTACTCTCTCATCAGTTATTCCTGTCAGCGATATATTGATCTCAGTGATTATCCGGCCCGCAGCCTTTGCATACGGATACGTAACATAAACCGCATTGCGAAGCCGTGTCCAGCTTTTGATCTTTTCCCGCATCCAGTTTGGCATTCTTGCATAGCAATATGCATCTGGCAGTACACCCGTGGGAACAAGAGTACTGTCGTCGAGATAAGTAGCATAAACTGTAACGGTATCATTAACGCCATACTTTGGCTGTGCAATGGCATTGTAGCCAACGCCTGCCAAAACAAAAATCAGTATGAAGAAAATTTGTCGCATCAATTCACTAAAATACAGAATACCGGGGAACTGTATAAAAGAGACAGGGATTATGCTTTCCGCTGCATCAATTGTACCCGGCGCACTATGCTCATTACAATTCCAATTACGGTAATGACGATCCCCAGCCATAAAACGTTTATAAATGGAAACTCGTACACTTTTAATGTTATAAAATCAAGAATGGCATTTGATTCTTTAATGCCTATTTCAACTTCTCTCTTTTGGACATCTCCCGGTTTTATTAAAGCAAATACCAGGCTTTGGCTCATAACCGTGTCAGGCATCATTTGCAATTGATTGCCTTCCAAACGAAAAGCCGGCTTCGCTTTATAAAATCGTCCATCCTTTGTAATTACCGTAATGTCGGCAGCAAGAACTGTGTCGTTTATAAAGTCTTTGAATTTTTCATCGTGAGGATTCAAGTCCAGGTGATTGACTACCCACATGCCATTGCTGTAAAAACTGGTGTCGCCCATTTTTACCGTTTGATTCCTGAACGTGGAAGTGTCATTCTTTTTCTTTTCGGGATCACTTAAAAAAGTGACATAAGTAAAAATGTCACGATTCAGGTAATGCTTTTTATCCGGGTTAGGTGTAAGCCCTTCCTGTCCCTTAGTATTTTCAATTACGTCCGGGTATAATTTAAAATTTTGTTTTCCCTCTTTAGACTTAAAATCAATTTCATAGTACCGCTTATGATTTCTTGAACTAATAGAATCTCTTAGATAGGTAACCATATACGTTCCCATATCGGTCGTTACTCCTTTGATAAGAGTGGTATTCTCCATCGGGTTATTATTGGCATCATCATTTTTTGTCATCTTTAAAGGTGAAATGCCCGTTGTATTAATGCTCAAAACCGTTTTGTTGGATGATGAAATAAGGATGCCTAACAAAACCAAACCAAACCCTACATGAGCCACAGAAGGGCCTGCCAGCTTTAGTTTTCCTTTCAAACCACTCCATATATATCCTGCATTGGCAACAACAGCATAAATGGCAGCAAACACTCCTATATACAAAGCGATTTTAAACCCTATGCCGCCTTTGTCGTATGAAATACCTTTTTGGTAAACAATGATCAACGTGCATGTCAAAGCAATAGCAGTTGGTATGATCAGCTTTTTATAGAACACCGACCTTGGGGTGTCTTTGTAACGCAGGTATTGTGTAACAGCAGTAAGCAAACCGGCGATAATAGCTACCCAAATTTGTATTTGATTATAGCTGAATTCAGCATTTTCAGGCGGGGCTATTTTGGTACCGAATATTTTATTAAAAACGGGCAATGATGTCTTGCTCATTACTACCATCGAACTTAAAAAGAAAACCAATGAAGCAATAAACATCCAGAACTCACGGCTGTATAAATTTTCCTCCTTATTGATAGAAGGGATGGATTTGTACTGACGGATATACATCCAGAAAGCCGGTATCAAAAAAACAAAAATGAAAACGAGCAACTGCAGGTTCATTCCAAGGTCGGTAAATGCATGAACAGATGTATCGCCAAGAATGCCGCTGCGGGTAAGGAAAGTAGAGTACAAGACAAGAAGAAACGCAAGAATGTAAAACAGGTAAACACTTCGAAGCGAATAGCCGGTGTTTTTATAAATTACATTAACATGGATTCCGGCAACCAGTACCAACCACGGAACAAGAGATGCATTTTCTACAGGATCCCATGCCCAGTAGCCGCCAAATGTGAGACTTTCATAAGCCCATGCAGCACCCATCATAATGCCAGTACCCAATATAGCGGTTGAAAATAAACCCCATGGTAAAGCGGGTGTTGTCCAGCCTTTGTGATCTTTGGTCATAAAGCCGGCCATGCAGTATGCAAATGGAACGACCGTAGATGCAAAACCCAAAAACAAAACAGGTGGATGGATCACCATCCAGTAATTCTGCAACAATGCATTAAGGCCGTTACCATCTTTTACAAACTGCAAATAATCAGGTCGTGAAAAAATGGGAGCTTCCATTTCGTCGCGTAGTAGAACAAAAGGACTGCTGCCAACTTTAAAACCAAAAAAGTAAATTCCCAAAAGCATAGTTGCTAATGCAAACTGGGTGAAACTTACTACGGTCATTACCGGGCCTTCCCAGTTTTTTGCTCTCCAAATCAATATCCACCCAAGCACACAATGCCAAAAACTCCAGAGCATAAAGCTTCCCTCCTGCCCTTCCCAAAAACAACTGAGAAGATACTCTACCTGCAGATTAAGGCTGCTATGCTGCCATGCATATTTGTATTCGAATAAATGATGAGAGATAATGTAGTAAAGCGTTGCAAACATTCCCACCACACAAAAAGTCTCGATAGCAAAAGCAGTGCGGGCAAGTCGAAGCCAGCTTTGTTTGTCGCTTAGTTCTTTTACTTTAAATGACCTGTAAAAAGAAATGGTTGCCACCAACGAAGCAACCAGTGAAAGCACGGAAAGAAAATGACCTAACTGACCCGGGAATAAATGTTCGCCTTTATAATGCATTTGTTAGTTGAGAAGTTGAATAGTTGATAAGATGATAGGTTGATTGGGCGGTAAGGATTGGTCAGTCAGTATGTCAATAGGCCATTAAGTCAGTTGCTGAATAAAAAATAAAGTCTCATATCTTATCAACTTGTAATCTTGTTAACCTATCAACTTATCACCCCTTCTGCTCCAGTTGCTTGCTGGCAGCTTTCATATCGTCCTTGTATTTGCTTGGGCATTTCAGCAAAATATTGTCGCAATGGAAACCATCGTCTTTCATACGGCCCATGAGTACAATACGTTCGCTTTGCTCCAGGTCGGCGGGTTTTGGCTTAAAACTGATGACCTTACTGCTGGCTCCGAGTGAATCAATTACTATAAAAGAACAGTAATTAGGATCTTTCACAGGGTCATATTGTATGGGCTGTTCCCGGTCTAACTTGGCAATAAGATGTACAAATTGCCCGGGTTTTGCTTTGGCGGAAGTAACTGTATCGTAGGTAGTTACATTAGTTGTAAAGCTGATCATAACCGCAATAGCCGCCGCTACACCAACCAATAAAAAAATATGCAATCTCTTCATAATTAACCGCTGAGCGGCAAAAGTACGACGGTGAAGGGATTTGCTGATTTCTGATTTGGGATTTATGATTTCAGATGTGTGATCTATGATTTGCAGACTTTTAATTTATCGGCTTTTTCGCTGATAAATGTGAAAAAAGCTCAGAGGCTGCCGGATGGAACGGTTACCCCCGACCAAAAGGTACGGGGCAGGCTCCGCTGAAGGTTTGTGAGTAGGTTTGTGGCGGAGTAAAAGAGACAGCCGGAACAAAAGCCCGCCATTGAACTTCTGCCCAAGGCCCCCAAAACCAGGTCATTAAGTCATTAGGTCATTTGATTAAAGCCCATGTTATCCGATTGATGATTTGAATCTCCTAATGACCCATTGACTTATTGACCAATGACCTAATGTCTCCATTGAACCAATGACAATCAATTGAATGGCACTGACTTTGCTGTAATAACAAATTGCAAATTCTTCATTGCTAACTTGTAAATGAAGTAATTTGCGCCCCGTTTTGAATACACCTGTAATGACCGACCTTTCTTTGTTTGACGTAAACAGCGCCGGCAATCCAAATAATAACATTTTCGGATTACCCTTTTCTGAAGAAGAATCCCGCCTTGTAATATTGCCTGTACCCTGGGAAGTGACCGTAAGTTTTGGAGCGGGTACAGCCCGTGCATCAGAGCATGTTTTTAAAGCCTCATTGCAGGTTGACCTCTACGATCCCGATACGCCAAATGCATGGAAGGAAGGATTCTTTATGCGGCATATCGACAAAAAGATATTGCTGAAAAGCGACTTTTTGAGAAAGGAGGCTGAACTGTATATCAACTTTATTTCGAAGGGCGAAGACGTAAGTGGCAATAAGTTTATGTGCAAAAGCCTGAAGGAAATAAACGAAGGCAGCGAGTTTTTAAACAACTGGGTGTATAATCAAACAAAGGCTTTACTTGATGAAGGTAAGCTGGTGGGTCTGCTTGGTGGCGATCACTCTACTCCTTTCGGCTACTGGAAAGCTATTGGAGAAAAACATGGTGATTTTGGCATTCTGCAGATAGACGCACATTGTGACCTGAGAAAAGCTTACGAGGATTTTAAATACAGCCATGCAAGCATAACGTATAATGGCATCCAGGAAATTCCCGAACTGAAAAAAGTGGTGCAGGTGGGTGTAAGGGATTACAGCGAAAGCGAATGGGATGTAATATGCACGAGCAACAGGCAGGTTGTTACGTATTTCGATCACAGCTTAAAAGAAAGACAATACGATGGCGAAACCTGGAAAAGTATTTGTGATGAAATCATCAGCCATTTGCCGCATAAAGTTTATATCAGTTTTGATATAGATGGCCTCGATCCAAAGCTTTGCCCCAATACGGGAACTCCCGTCCAGGGCGGTTTGCAAACAGAGCAGGTGAATTATCTTTTCAGGAGGATCGTTAAAAGCGGCAGACAACTTGTAGGCTTTGATCTTGTAGAAATAGGTGTTGGCGAATTATGTTGGGATGCCAATGTTGGCGCAAGGGAACTATGGCAATTGTGCAACCTGCTTGTAGGTAGCAACGGTAATTAATAAGTGGTGAGTAGTGAATAAATACAATTTGGGCACAAGCATTGGAATATAATTAGACTTTGGTTGTGTCACCCTCTTTTACTCCAACAATACTATTCAGCATTTAAGCGAACAAGATTAATGACTCATTGACCTAATGACCATTGCATTTTCAAATGACCCAAACTCCATACGATTTTATTATTACACTCAAACGTCCATCGTACAGGTATATAAACCTTGTTAGTCTTTTGCTGTTGTTTATCTTTTTAGCCGCATTTTTTTACTACCTTTTGCAAACAGGACTGGCGGGGCGAAACAAGTGGCTGCTGGTAATTCCGGCTATGATCATTGGCCTTGTGATATATGGCAACAGCCGCTCAAAAGAAAAAGATTTTTTAGTGTACTACCGTACCGAATTATTTATAGCAGCGATCGGTTGGTTTTTTTTACCGCTATTTGCAGAAGCAAGATATATAGGCTGCTTTTATGGACTGATGGCATTTATAGAGCGGTATGTAAAAACTCCTGATGAATTGGGGTTTTCAAAAGAAAGGGTGGTACGTAATACCTTTCCAAAGAAAATTTATGAATGGGTTGATATTGATAGTGTGATCATCCGGGATAACATTTTCACATTCGATCTCAGGAGCAATAAGATCATTCAGAAAGAATTGGATATGCCGGTTGATAAAAAAACAGAAGAAGAATTTAATGAATACTGCAAAGAGCAGTTGCACTTTGGGAATGTCTGATGTCTGATATCGGATCTCTGATTTCTGGTTACCTGTCGTCCGTCAACTGTCATCTGTCAACTCTTATTCACTACCATGACACCATACCTACTATACTCCGATGGCAATGGAAATATTTTTGAAGACCAGACGCTGTACGCCATGGGCCGCAGCGGGTGGGATGCCATGCCTGTACCGGAAGACTACTGGATAGAACTGCCCGATGGTGGCAACCTTTATGAACTGCCTGGCCGCCGTGGCATTGGCATTGATGTTCGTACCGGAGAAATGCGTCTCTGCGATAAAGGATGGGCCGTTGCCGCATTTATACCACCGGCGCATACCAATCTTTTTTTAGCTGCTTATGAAACATTACCCGATGCACCCTTGTTACCTCTCTTTTGCTACACAGCAGCAGGCTGGCACAAAGAAAAATTTTATGTAACAGCTGTAAGAATCGAAAAAGATATACGGCAGGAATGCAAAGGATATAATGATAATGCGATTGCCAAAGGAAGCAATTACTTGCTGGAAGCATACCCGCATAACAGGCTGGTAAAACATTTAATGAATACCTGCGCACTTACTTATCATTGTCCCGCAGCAAGAAACTTTGCGATGGGCCGCTGGGAATGTCCCGTACCAGCATCACCAGCATGCAATGCAAACTGTGTTGGTTGTGTATCCTTTCAGCCGGAAGATGAGACCATTACAAGCCCTCAGGACCGCCTGACATTTAAACCAACCGCAGAAGAAATAGTTGAATTCACCGTGCCACATTTACAAACTGCCCCCTACCCTATTATTAGTTTTGGCCAGGGCTGTGAAGGCGAACCATTGCTGATGTGGGAAACGATACGAGATGCTATCATTGAAATAAGAAAACACACGAATCGTGGTTCTATCAACATTAATACAAACGGCAGCAAACCTCATGCAGTTGAAATATTATGTAAGGCAGGTTTAAATAGTATTCGTGTAAGCACCAATAGTGCAAGAAAAGAAATTTATACTCCTTACTACCGCCCAAATAATTATGAATTTGAAGACATCATTGAAAGCCTGAAAGTAATGCGGCGCTTTGGTGGCTGGAGCAGCATTAATTATTTTGTCTTCCCTGGCATGACGGATAGCGAAGCAGAATATGAAGCCCTGCGCAAACTGATAAAAGACACAGGTTTAAGCATGATACAATGGCGCAATTTTAATATTGACCCTGACTGGTATCTTGAAAAAATAAATGTCCATGACAGTGGCGAATGCATGGGTGTAAAACAATTACAGGAATTGATACAGGAAGAATTCCCTGATCTAAAGTTTGGCTATTTTAATCCACCTGTTGAAAGAATAAAGGGAAACTATGAAATGGATTTCGCACATTGATGCCTCTTGTAACTACTGCCATGAGAGTTAAATTAAAATTTCAACGGAAATACTTCATCTTAGCAATACTGATATTCCTTGTTGAAATTCTTATTGCTCTTTACGTTCATGACAGGATCATCAGGCCTTATGTCGGTGATTTTTTAGTGGTAATACTAATCTATTCCTTTGTAAAAACATTCCTGGATACCCCTGTTTTGGCAACAGCATTGGCTGTTTTATTATTTTCTTATCTTATTGAGGCGTTGCAATACTTTAATATACTTAGGGTGCTTGGATTCCAGCATTCGAAACTTGCAACGGTTGTTCTGGGTAACTCATTTGCATGGACTGATATATTCGCATACACTGCGGGAATTTTATTTGTTTTGTCTATAGAAATGATATTTGCCAAACGTTTTCAACTGAAAGAAGAAATGGCTGGGAAATAACCTGAGCATTAGAACGATAAAAACGAATGAAATGAGCAACTGGATAAATTACCCAACAACATTAACAGGAGAAACTGTTGACCTGGTCTCATTGGAGGAAAAACATTTTCCGGAGCTTATTGCCCTTGCAAAGGATAAAAGGATTTGGGAATTCTATACAACCGATGGAACCGACACAGATAATTATTCAAACATTCTTTCTGCTGCATTAATTGAAAGAGAAAAAGGAAATCAATTTCCGTTTGCGATCTTTCATAAGCAGGATAAAAAGCTGGTGGGAAGCACAAGGTTTTTAGAAATTGTACCCCAGCACAAGAAATTAGAGATTGGCTGGACATGGCTGCATCCTGACTATTGGGCCACAGAAGTAAATCTTGAATGCAAACTATTGCTGCTGACCTTTTGCTTTGAAACACTTCAAACTTTACGTGTTCAATTAAGAACCGATGAAAATAATATCCGTTCAAGAAAAGCGATTGCAAAGATCGGCGGGCAGTTTGAAGGCATCTTCAGGAATGACATGTTGAGAGACAATAATACAAGACGGCATTCAGCTTACTTCAGCATCATTGAAGAAGAGTGGAAGGAGAAAAAATTGAAATTAAAAGAATTGTACGAAGTGAAGAAAACCCACCTTAAATCCTAAAATCATGAGTGGTTTCATAATCAAGACTTCTGACAATACCGTTATCCGCTTTAGATATTATGAAGAAGATGCACCAGTAACCTCCAATGCATTTGCCACTCTGCTTCCTTTTACAAGAACCTTTTTTCATGCAAGAGTCAGGACAGGAAGTATGGACAGATGATGCACCACAACTTGACATCATCCAGGAAAATGCTTCTGTATTTGCTGAGCTGGGTGAAGTTGTATTTGGAACAATGAAACCTGCAAGAGCAAAAACAGTAAATTGCATGGGCATCTATTATGGAGAAGGCAGAGGACTTGATGCCTGTAATATTTTTGCAAAAGTCTTTGATGAAGATCTCGCTTTGCTTAAAGCACTGGGAGAAAATATATGGAAGCGCGGAGCACAGGAAATAACTTTTGAAAAGATGGATTAAAACATACAAATAAAATGCTCTGAACCACCAAGTCACCAAGACACGAAGGTTGCACAAAGCAGTCTTAGTGAGACTTTGAGCCTTAGTGTCTTTGTGGTTATTAAAGTCGCTTGTGACAATGTGGAATGCAGCGATCCCAAAACATTATGCTTCTTTCTGCCATAAATAACCGACATTTGCCGCATTAGGCAGTTAAGCATTCCGATAAACACTCGCTTATTGCTTTGATCTTCGCCCCAAAAGGGTGGCGCTATTGAATCGCTGATTTTTCATTCTTCCCCGCTTTTTGCACCTCTTCTCCAGGCAACCAGCACTTACTGAATGCAGTTCCAGCCAAATTTACCGGCGCAAAACAATTTATTTTTTCATACCAGTATTGCCTGTAATTAATTACTGTATAGGCATGTACTATCAACTAGTTAAATGACAACATTCGACCAAATGGGTTTGATTGAACCCATCTTAAAAGCCCTCAATGAAGAAGGCTACACGCAACCCACCCCCATCCAGGCACAGGCTATTCCGCATCTTTTGCAGGGCAGAGATCTTCTCGGCTGCGCTCAAACAGGCACAGGAAAGACCGCTGCTTTCTCCATTCCTATTTTACAAAGACTATATGCAGAGAAGCAACAGGGTATAATGAAAAGAGGTATCAAAACTTTGATCCTTACACCAACCCGTGAACTCGCTATACAGATACAGGAAAGTCTTCAGTCTTACGGACGCCACCTTGGCTTAAAGAATCTTGTGATCTTTGGTGGTGTATCACAACACAGCCAGGTACAAGCATTGCAAAGAGGCGTGGATATTTTAGTAGCCACTCCCGGCCGTCTTCTCGATCTTATGCAGCAACGCTATGTACACCTCAACGATATCAGCACATTCGTGCTTGATGAAGCTGACCGTATGCTCGACATGGGTTTTGTACATGATGTAAAGAAAGTAATCGTGAGGCTTCCTGCTAAAAGGCAAACACTTTTCTTTTCGGCTACCATGCCACCGGATATTCAGCAACTTGCCAACAGCATCTTGACGAACCCTGTTAAAGTAGAAGTAACACCGGTATCAAGCACTGCAGAATTGATACAGCAATCATTGTTTCTTGTAGAAAAAAACAATAAGAAAAATTTGCTGATGCATTTGCTGAAAGATGAAACAGTTAGCAGTGCATTGATATTCACCCGTACTAAACATGGCGCAGACCGTGTGGCAAAAGACCTCGTGAGATCTGGTGTTGAAGCACAAGCTATACACGGCAACAAGTCGCAGAATGCAAGACAGAATGCACTTAGTAATTTTAAGAATGGCAACACCCGTGTGCTGGTTGCAACAGATATCGCAGCCCGTGGTATTGATATCGACGAACTAAGTCATGTGATAAACTTTGAGCTTCCAAATATTCCTGAAACGTATGTACATCGCATAGGACGTACAGGCCGTGCAGGTTTCAGCGGTATCGCTTATTCTTTCTGCGAAGCAGAAGAAATGTCTTATTTAAAAGATATTCAAAAGCTTATTGGCAAACCTATTCCCGTGCAGGATCAGCATCCATGGCATGAAAGCAATATGAAACCTTTGCCACCACCGCCAATGGGCAGGAATTCTTTTCAAAATAACAGGAATAACAATAACGGAAACAATAACAATAATAGGAGACCCGCTGGCAATTCAGGCAGGCGATTTATGAGCAATAGCCGCAGTGCGCTCAATTGATGCTTTATTGGTCATTGCGAACGAAGTGAAGCAATCTCAAATGAAGAAGATTGCTTCGTTCGTGCCTCACTCGCAAAGACTACGTCTATAAAAAAGCAGCATATTCTTTTGAATATGCTGCTTTTTTATGCACTATATTTTTAGGGTACCAGCGATAGTTTTTTATGGCATCATCGTTGCGTCGCAATCACTTCATCTTAAGATTATGAAATAAGCAATTCAGAACCGGGTCTAATTGTGAAACGGGCTAATCTTCATTGGTTTTACATTCCCAGGTTTTACGTTTGCTGTATCCCATGGTATAACCGGATATTCTTCTCCACGATGGCAGGTATAACAGGTCATTACCTGGTCAGGGTTGGGCTTCTTCAGATCTACACCAAAATATTTTTCATTCAGCTCATTGGTCATACGCATCATAGTACGGGCTTCTTCTTTGTGCCCGCCATCGGCTGCATAATCAGTAACGGTCCACATTCCCCCCGGGTGACAATAGCCACAGTCAACACCCAATGCACGGGAAAAAAGTTCCATATCCCTGTTCAATCTCTCAGCCGAAACATTTTTTGGATACACTTGCAGGTTCTTGAATTCATTCTCCTGCTTTTTATCACGTGCCACAATGCTGAAAGTAGTTATCGATAGCAAGACGGTCATGATAACGATGGTTTTGCGGTATCTTTTCATGGCGATGGTTTTAAATTGAAAAATACCCCAAAATACATTTGGACATCAAACCAAAAACTTAAGGTTTAGATAAGATTTGGAGAATATTCTCCTGCAGAAAAATCAACCATGTAACTGTTGCATTAAAAAGCCCTCACGGCCCGAACCTGCCGGTTCACATACACCTTATCGATTCGATCGTATGAACCGCCTTGGAAGTCAACATACCAGGCCCAAATATTATTGTATTCATATTCGTTCGAGCTCCAATATTCGGCTCCAATTGGAAAACCCCCGATATTAAATATCTCGTAAGGCGCTCCCCTGCCAATATTGCTATACATGAGTATTAGCTCGTATTTCGAAGGTAAATACCAATCGTTGTATCCATTTAATTCAAGATCGGCACAAAGCTGTGCGGCGTAGCTGCCTGCCCCTTGCTTGTACACCACCATGGCGGTATTTCCTTCGCCTGCTCCAACTCCATTTGCATAGGTATTGGTATAAACAGGTGAAGCGGCCCATGGAATGCCCGTACTTTGATCGGAAGTGGTGCATACCAGCCCATGGCAACCGGAAGCATCCAGGTAGAAGATCATACCTCCAGCATAGAGCTGTGCTATAGAAAGTCCGCATCCTGCCCATTTTGCATTACCGAATGAATCAGACATCAGAATCTTTCCAGCACCACCACCTGTCGTCATTTGAAAGTTGGCGGCCTTTACAGTTCCTACTATATCCAATTTTACATTTCCCGGCCCCCCGATCAAAGTATTTCCGGTTATATGTGCAGAGCCAGCCACCGTTAGGATACTATCGGGCGTATTTGTTTTGATACCAACTTTCTGCGCATTTGCGCCAGCAACAGATAATAGAACAGCCGACAGAAGAAAAAGATATTTCACCAGGTTGAGTTTAAAGATTTGGTTATAAAAGCGTGCAAAAATATAGTGAGATAAATAGCACGCAAATTTTTATACATGACTTTGCAGGAATAAAATTCCTATTTCTCTATTTCCACCTGCTTAAACATTACATGGTCTTTATTCGCTGTGTTTTCTGTATAGGCAACCAATGCTTTATTTGCACTAACAGGAACGATAACAGGAAAAGATGCATCGCTGTTTTCAGAACTGATATATTGCCTGGCTGTTCTGTTACCTTTTGGATCCCTCTCCTCAATGCCAATCCTGTTATTAAATTTATTGCCAGTTTGGAAGCCTTCGTTCCAAACAATAAGAACATCATCATTTGAAAGCGACACGATCTGGCAATGCTTTGATGCTTTACCGCTTACACTATCCCTGTGTGTAAATGATTGGCCATTATCTTTTGAACTGCTGTAATAAATGCCCGGCCCATTTCCACCAGTGAACCATGTAAAATGCATGCCGTTCTCATTGGTAGCCATGGCTGGACCGGTATGCGGACAACCGCTTATTACCCAATCATCCTGGCTTATTCTTTTTGGCGATGAAAAAGATTTGCCATCATCAGTTGATACAATGTGAACCATATCACGAATGCTGTCATTAATGATTGCCCTGTACAATACATGAATATTTTTCTGCTTATCAATAAGGAGATCGGTACGGCAACACTGGCAGCAAGGACCACTTATAAGCTTTTCATTTTGAAAGCCCTTATCACCTTCTGTTACTGCATAATATAATCCTGAACCTTCTTTATCCCATTTCTTCCTGTTGTCCAACCAAACAATTCCTGCTTCGCCATTTAGCATCAAGGCTACATCAAAATAGCGCTGGTCGAAACTTGCAGTATCTTTTGTTATGCCTGTAGCCTTCGACCAGGTTTTTCCATTATCGAAAGATTGGGAATAATAGACAAGTCCTGAATATGGATTTTTAGGATTAGGATTTGCAGCGCCCCAAACAGCAATGATCTCGCCAGATGGCTTAAAGATCACTTTTGGCATATTCTCTCCATGCGGATGAACATTACTGCCCGGAATATCGATTGCCTTTCCAAATGTTACTCCACCATCAGCAGAAACAGCATAACAAAAAATGGATGTGGATGTATCAACCTCTTTGATCCAGCTTAGGACAATATTATTGTTATTGTCTTTTGTTAAGTAAGGGCATGATCCTGCAGTTGTATCGATAAGTGTTTCCTGCGAGGCAATGATGGTCTGTTTCTGTTCCTTCGTTTTACATGAATATAAAAGCGCAGTTGTTGCAATTGTTATTAAGAGAAGAGGTTTGTGCATATTATAATTATTTACAAAGGTCGGTCATTGCGAGGGAGGCACGACCGAAGCAATCTGCTCTCTGGGAAGATTGCTTCGTCGGTTACTCATGTTTCGTAACCTTCTCGCAATGACCTAAGCTGTCTTTATCTTTTTTTATTAAAGCTATACGCCAGTCCAACATTGAAGGTTCTTAACTGACCCGGGCGGTATGAAGTACCATAAGCGCTTTTTTCTACTGTTGTAGCATAAACTTTATCAGTAAAATTCAGGCAGTTCACCCACAGCTCAAAACCTTTAAGACTATAGCCAGCCCTTGCATTAAATATGACAAAGCCTTCATACTTGGCTGTATTTTGCGGATCAGTATAATATTCGCTCATGCCCTGCAATTCTGCCGCTATTCTAAAACCTTTTAAGAAATGTGGCTTGTAAGTAACTTCTCCATTATAGATATAGTTGGGAGCCTGCGCCATTTTATTCCCTGAAAAATCCTTCCCCTGCTGCACATATTCTACATACTTATGTTCTGCATACGAACCTGCCAGGCGAATTGCTACATCTTCAACAGGAGCATATTTGAAGTTTGCTTCAACTCCTTTGTGACTTGTTTTGCCGGTGTTTTGATTTTCATAAGTTCCATCAGCTAGTTTCACACTTACAATTTCATTTTTGCCATCCATGCTATATACAGAAACCTCGGCAGATCCTTTATTAGATGCAAAAGATATCCAGCCTCCTGCTTCATAATTATTGTAGGTAGCCGCTTTTAAAACAGGAACTTTTACACCGGTATATAAGTCGCTGATATTAGGTGGAGCAAAGCCTGCGCTGTAGTTGACATATACGCCTTTGTTTTTTCCAAAATCGTACGTAGCACCGATCTTGGGTGTAAAATTATCAAAGTTGTCTGTGGCATCAGGAGCACCTGTAAAGGCACCTGGTGGCAAATGATTGTCGAATTTGTAATCCAGCCTGTCGTAACGGGCAGCAGCAACCAATTTCAGCCTGTCGATTGGTTTGTATTCAAACTGAATGTACGCGGCAGTATTAAGAAGATCTACACTGTAGTTTGTTAGCACGCTATCTGTGTGCGTATAGTTATAATAAACTCCGTTGGAGTCTTTATCAATATCTATATAATTAGCGATATAGGTAGCAGGGCTAAAATCAACGCTAATGCCTGAAATAATTTTGGCATTGATCGATTTTATTTTTGAAGTGTGCTGCAGTACAGTACCATAACTTTTAAACGCATCTTCATTTACCTGTCCCTTTGCTTTTGATGGATTACCGGGGAAATTGGCGATATAATAGAAGGGGTTTTGCCCAATGGTTGAATTCCGGTAGAAAACAGTGAAGCTTGTCTTATTCCTTTCATTCCAGTCTTTTGATAAGGTGCTTCTTAAGCGAAAGGCATCCACTTTTCTATAAGTAAACCTGTAAAAGCTGTTGTAACTCTTATCATAAAAATGAGCGCTGTCAAGCCCGCCCTTCTGATCGGTCTTATAGTTTATATAATCAGCAACCGTTGAAAGTTTCAGTTTATCGTTGAAAGCATAATCTGCTCTTAACGTTAATGCCGTTTTATTAAAATCGTTGTGCTGATCATCCGGCTGATTTTGGTTGGCATAGTATCCCCCCAGGTAAATGCCTAATTTTTTATACGTATTGCTTACGTTGAAATCGGTGCGTTTATATCCCCTGCTTCCTGCCTCCGCCTGAATTTTTCCTGACAGAAATGGTGATGGTGCCTGTGTAATAAAATTAATGGCGCCTCCTACAGCTTCGCTTCCATACAATGAGGATGCAGGGCCTTTGATAACTTCAATTCTTTCCAACGATGCCTGGTTGATCTCTATTAAAGCATTGTGATTGAAATCGCCAACGGTTCTGATGGGAATACCATCTTCCAGGTACAGGAAAAGATTGCTATATCCCATTGGCTGGCGAATGGACATACTATGCTGTTCATTCCCAAGATCAACCATAAATACTCCCGGTGCTTTATTAACAAGCATATCAAGCCTGGTTGCCTTTGTTTCATTGATCGTTGCTTTTGAAATAACGTTGATCGCAACAGGAACTTCCGTACGGCGTTGCATTTCCCTGTTGCCGGAAATAATGATCTCGTTGAGATTAGCAAAGGATGGAGTTAACAAGACAAACATTTCTTTAGAGGTAGCCAAAATATTTTTCGGCTCGTAGCCGATAGAAGTAAAGTGAACACTATCTCCTATAGAATGGGTGCTTAAAGTAAAGCTTCCGTTCTTATCTGTTACGGTATTTATTTGATTTCCCCTGGCAGATACTGTAACACCTTGTACAGGTTGATTAGTTGATGCATCAAGTACTTTTCCCTTTACGGGTGTTTGCGCAAATGAGTGCGTGAGAATTATAAATAAAAATGCTGTTAAGTACAATGACTTATTCATTGCTAATTTGAGTATTAAATGAAATAATTGGATAGTACAGCAGGAAACCCTCCTGTCATTAAAAAATTGAAAAGGCCATTAAGCCAGCGGCGGACGAAATACAGACCGGGGAAGGGTTTCTGCAAGATTGGCGTTGATATCATAATATTCCAGCCTGGCAGAGAATTGGAATCTGATCAAGTCGATAGAATTAGGCAAGAAAAAAAACTGTGTTTCAAACTTTTCTAATTTTGAAACCGGTGCCTGCTTTTCCTTCTTTTCTTCCTCCTTTAACTTTTTTGCAAGATAGCACTTGCCATTACAATGCATTTTTGGCTTATCCTTATTTATACAAAGAACCTGCGTTATATAATTTTTGTTGAGCAGGTAATTTGCCTGGATTATAAACGAACTAAAGGTTTGTAAAAAGATGCTTGTAAGAAGTAATATGGTGGAAAATATCCGCAATGTTATTACTGTTTAAAGGAGATTTTATTGCTGCAAATTTATGAAGTAACTCAACCTTATTTTTTCTAATAACGATATTAATTACAATGAGGTTGCTTTATCAGCATACAAGTGACTGAATTGCCTCATAAACACAAGTCAAACTAATAGTGAATGACTAATCGTCCTCCGCGGCCTCCCTGGCCAGTAATTGCGTATCCGCAATCTATTCGTGAAGGAAAGGTTTAATGCGGCGAATTTAAGGCAACAAATGTAAATGCCGTTCATTTTGCCTCAGGGGAAACAAACTATCGAAAAAATTCCGCAGCTCAATACTTGCTTTGGCGATGCCGCCAGAATGTGTTTGTACTTATTGGTATTAAGGAAGTTGTTTCCAGGTTATCATACTATATTTTTTAAAAGAATAAACTACATTTAGGTTGCTTTATAGCAACCATTTATGAATAACCTGTGAAAGTTGAAAGCGTTGTTTTGTATTCATACAATTGGTCGAAATAATTCTTCAATAATTCATAATAAACTAAAACACTTCCAAATGAAAACAGCAAAAACCAAACTAGTTATGGGAGTACTCCTTCTTGCAGTTTCCCTGCTTGTTGAAGCACAAAACAAAAAACCAAACATTCTCATTATCTGGGGAGATGATATCGGCTACTGGAATGTGAGCGCCAATAACCAGGGTATGATGGGCTATAAGACACCAAACATTGACCGCATTGCCAAAGAAGGCGCTCTTTTTACTGACTGGTATGGCCAGCAAAGTTGTACTGCCGGAAGGGCATGTTTTATTACCGGTCAATCCGGTTTTCGTACTGGTATGCTCAAAGTAGGTCTCCCGGGTGCCAAAGAAGGCCTTCAGGCACGTGATGTTACCATTGCAGAATTGCTGAAAGGACAGGGTTATGCGACAGCTCAATTTGGTAAAAACCATCTTGGTGATGCAGATGCCACTTTACCAACTGCGCATGGATTTGATGAGTTCTTTGGTTCTCTCTACCATCTCAATGCGGAGCAGGAGCCTGAGAACCCGGATTATTATAAAGATCCGGAGATGAAAAAGAAATATGGCACCCGTGGTGTGATCCATACATGGGCAAATCCTGATGGTACACAGAAAATAGACGTCACGGGACCTCTCACCACCAAGCGCATGGAGACGATAGACGAGGAATTCACAAAGGCAACACTCGATTATTTAGATAAAGCAGCAAAGTCAGATAAACCATTCTTCCTGTGGTGGAACTCTACCCGCATGCACATATTTACGCATCTTAAAAAAGAAAGTGAAGGAAAAACAGGCCTGGGAATTTACCCCGACGGCATGGTGGAGCACGATGCTATGGTAGGTCAGTTGCTTGATAAATTGAAAGAGCTTGGTCTTGATAAGAATACTATTGTAATGTATTCCACTGACAATGGTGCAGAAGAAATGTCGTGGCCCGATGGCGGTACAACACCTTTCCGTGGGGAGAAAGCTACCAATTGGGAAGGTGGTTACCGCGTACCATGCGCCATTCGCTGGCCCGGTGTCATCCAGCCTGGTACTGTCAGTAATGAAATATATTCTCACGAAGACATGCTGCCTACTCTTCTTGCCGCAGCAGGTGTTCCTGATGTGAAGGAGCAATTACTTAAAGGAATGCAGGTAGGCAATAAAACCTTTAAAGTACACCTCGACGGCTACAACATTATGGAATCGCTGGCAGGTAAAGCACCCGATCCACGCCAGGAGTTCTTCTACTTCAATGACGATGGTTCACTTGTAGGTTTGCGCTATCACCAGTGGAAGATCGTCTTCGCAGAGCAAAGGGCAGAAGGCTTTGACGTATGGCAGGAACCATTCGTACAACTGCGCCTGCCGAAAATATTCAATCTGCGTTCTGATCCCTTTGAAAAAGCAGATCATGTTGGGTTTGGCTACGATAAATGGCGGACCGACCGCCTTTTCCTGCTGGTACCCGCACAGGAATACATTGCTAAATTCCTCGGCACGTTTAAGGAATTTCCGCCAAGCCAGAAAGTTGGTAGTTTTAGTCTTGACAATGTGCTTGAAACACTAAGCAGTGCTTCGGGTGGTAAATAACAGGTTAGAGACTGAATTAAAGATAAGAGTAAAGAAGGTTGCCAGCTTTTTTAAGGTTGGCAACTTTTTATTGGATTCGGCATAATAAGTTCAGATATCAAACTAACAAAATGATCTTTACCCGTAAACAAATTAGAATGTCAGACACTAATCTAAAACACGCCTTGTTATCAATAGTTATTTTTAGTTTGCCTGTGATGTTTGGTAATAAATGCCTGGCGCAGAAAGAAGAAGAGAAAGAAGAAGCCTTCCATCCCCATCACAGTATTGCGTTGGTACTTGGTCATGCGCATGTATTTGAAGGAAGAGATGACGAAGGCAACAAAAAAGTGCTTTCACTGCCATCCTGGGGTCTTGACTATAATTACCAGTTTGGCCGCAAATGGGCAATTGGTTTGCATACCGATATCATTATTGAAAAATTTGAAGTTGAGAAAACTTTTGAAAGCGGGGACCATGAAGAAGTAGTGGAACGAAGTTACCCGGTGGCACCTGCTGTTATGGGTATTTACAAGCCCACGGAACATTGGAGTTTCTTACTGGGTATGGGTGGAGAATTTGCCAAAGAAGAAAATTTTTTACTTACCCGTGCCGGTGTTGAATATGGTGCTGAACTTCCAAAAGGCTGGGAAGTATTTGGCAGCCTTGGATACGACTTTAAATGGAATGCTTATGATACCTGGGTGATCGGAATTGGTATTTCAAAATCATTGGGTAAGCGAAAGCAGAAAAAAACATAGAAGTGTAAAAGAAAAACCTGTCCGCTGCGCTATGGTTTTTGCAAAAAAAAACGCATTGAATATTAAAGTTTTGCGTGCACAAAAAAATTCAACTGATCTTCTTTTATTTAAGATAAACGAAATACATTTATGGAAGAGAGGGCTTCCTGCTAAAAACTAAATAACTGCCCGGCTGACTATGAAAAATTCAGCGGTTACGTGCTTTTCCACCCTCTTATTAGTTTTTTTGTTTATCGGTTGTCGTCCTCACCAACCGAAATCAATGAATGTCAGGTGAGGGCACCTGCCATTAAATCAATCCATCATACTTTACACTAACTTAATACACAGGACTTGCAGTATTTTGTTTCTTTGAGGAACAAATAACCTTCTATGATATATCCTGTATTGGGAAGAACCATTGAAATTTATTCTTTTCGCTATACCGAAATTCCAATTCCGAATGTTTATGAAATTGAAGGTTCGGAAGTTCTGAAACAAATTGGTCTGAAGGAAAAATTCTGGTTTCAATTACCAGGCTTCTTTTCAATTAATTTTCCTGAAACTGAAGATGATTTTTTATCGATGCCTAAATTTCTATCTCAACGGGTACTGGCTACCCATTTGCAGGAATCAATATTAAAAAGCGATTCAAAAGATCTGTTGATTAAATAACCTTTCAATGGTAGTAAATTGATAACCTTAGGTAAGCAATCGTTATAGCCGCTGTTTCTACAGTGGCTTTTTACTAAACGAAATTTGATGCCTTAAATATGATGAATATAAATCCTTTCTATTATGGTTTAGGGGCTGCATTTACAGCTTTATTTTTTGCATTAGCGAGGTATGCACATTTTCTTTATTACAGAAAAGTAAATAAAAACAGGCCTATAAAATATAAACTCTTAAGTACCTACTCAGATTATGAAGTATTTGGTACCGCCACAGAAAGCCGGCGCCAGTTTATGCGCTCAAACAACAAACTACAGACTTGTTTTTGGGTATGCTTAATACTTGCCTTTGCGTTTTTTGGTATTATATTGACTATAAATAATTTCTAATATCCGGGAGCCGGGATGCGTTCCCGGGTTCAATCAAAATATAACACCAAAATGGATCTCTTTAAGGAAGAGGGGTTGCCTTTTTTTCAACTGATTTTTTTGCAACACTGGCTTTTTTAACCGGCGCAGCAGCTTTTGCTTTTTTAACAACAGGTGTTTTGCTCTTTTTGCCCGCTGGTGCCTTCTCTTTTTCTTTTATGCCTTTGTGTAGTTCAGCACTGATTGATTTGCCTGCTTTCTTTACTAACTTCTGCAGTTGCTTTGAAATTTGGCTGCCGTTATTAAGAATCTCCGAAATGGCGATGGTAATTTTAGCTTCTACCAGGTGACCCAGGTCTTTTTTTGAAAATTTTGCAGGCAAAGGTTTCTTTGTATCCTTACTCATATTAATAATTTAGTAACACAAATTTAATATTGGCAGGCATACATCAATATTAAGTTTTAGAGGTTAGAGAAAACAGAAAGCTCCACTTTGATCATCGCTTTGCAAAAATTTTTTGTATTTACACCGGGTAAGATTACATTATGAAATTATTAAATGGGCTGGCCGGCCGTTATTGGCTCAGGCACATATATCTATTTTTGATACCTTCAATATAATGAGCATTTATCGTTACTTTGATAGCGGGTACAGTGCTATCAAACTTCATTCATAAGTATGGCAACTGTAAATTCATTTTTAAGGATTTTTACCCCAAAGAATGCAATCTTCTATGGCTTTTTTGAGCAGATGGGTGATAATGTGGTGGTGATGGCGCATCATCTTGACCTATTGGTGAAGGAGCCTGATAATGAAAAACGTGCATTTATGGTAGTCAAAATAGTAAGGCTTGAGGAGGTTTGTGATGAGATCAGCCATACTATTAATACAGAACTGAGCCGCAACTTCATTACTCCTTTCGACAGGGAAGACATACACTATTTAGCAACCTCGCTTGATGATGTGGCGGACTATATTTATTCGACTGCAAAAAAAATAAATTTCTACCGTATCAACCCGTTTGATGAAGGCATTCATAAACTTGCCCGGCTTATTGTTTCAACAACCGAAGAGTTGAAAAAAGCCATATATGGGCTTCGTGATATGAAAGAGATGCGGATAATAACTGATGCATTACTGAAGATCAATGCTTATGAAAGTGAAGCCAACGATATTTTCGATCTTACTATAGATAAACTCTTCGAAATAGAGGAAGATTTTAAGCAACTGATAAAGCGCCGGGAACTATATCAAACTATGGAGTCGGCTACCGATAAATGCGCTGATGCTGCTAATGTAATTGAGAGCATCATCATTAAATATGGATAAATTTCCTCTCCGCAATCCAGGCTTGTTTTTGTTTATCGGTTGGTGTCCTCACCAACCGAAATCAAAGAATGTCAGGTGAGGACACCTGCCATTAAATCAAAGGCCTTGATGATGCTTCAAAATATGGCTGGCTGATAGTGGATATGAAACGGGACTGGAAGCAGGTGTTCCCGGTAAAATAATTGTATTATGGCTTCCAAGAAGGATATATTCTTTTCCTGCAGCGTCTTCCAACTGGGGACATTATAGTTTAGATAGCAGGAATATATATGTCAAATGTCGCTCCTTTATTTAGTTCGCCTTTTGCAGTAATAATTCCGTTGTGATTTTCAACAATTTTTTTCACAATTGCAAGGCCGATGCCTGTTCCATTGTACTCTAACTTACCGTGTAAGCGCTGAAACAGTTCAAATATTTTTTCGCTGTACTGTTGCTCAAATCCAATTCCATTATCTGAAACACTGATATGGAAGTATTTTGTTTTTTTTGAAAGCGTTTCGATTTTAAATTCTTCTCCCGTAGCAATTTCGCCTTTAATTTTTATGCAGGGCGCAGTGTGGGCAGCTACAAATTTCAATGAATTGCTGATAAGGTTTTCGAGGAGCTGCCGAAACTGAAAGGGAATAATTTTTACTTCACTCAATCCCGTTATCTCTATCGTCGCATTTTTTTGTTGCAATTCTTCCTTTAAGTCGGCTTTTATTTCTTCAGCAATTTTATTAAGATCGGTCAGTTCAAATTTTCTTTCATCAGATGTGGTTCGTGAGTATGCAAGCAAGTCATCAATGAGCCTTTGCATTCGTTCTGCCGCATTTTGCATTCTCCTGAACTGGTCTTTTCCATTTTCGGATAGATTACTGTGTTCTTTTTCCAGGAGGCGACTGGCAAAAGTTTGGATTTTTCGAAGCGGTTCCTGCAAATCGTGGCTGGAGATATATGCAAATGCCTGCAGCTCTTTGTTCATCTTTTCAAGATCAATATTTTTCTGCTCGAGCTCCCACGAATTTTTTCTCAGCCTGTCATCAGCCTCTTTTTTCTCCGACCGGTCATGGGTAACTTTTGAAAAGCCGATAACGTTATTGTTTTTATCATGTATGGCAGTAATAACAACATTTGCCCAAAAAAGACTGCCATCTTTTCTCACCCGCCATCCTTCCTGCGCCGCCCGGCCTGTTTCAACTGCTATCTGTAATAGTTTTTGAGGCAGGTTATTTTTTCTGTCTTCCTCAGTATAAAAATTGAAAAAGCTTTTGCCAGTGATCTCGTGTGCTTTGTAACCTTTAATTTTTTCTGCACCCGCATTCCAGTTTTCAATGATCCCTTCCCGGTTTAAATAAAGTATAGCATAGTCCTGCACTTCCTCTACCATAAGATGATACCGCATCTCACTTTCTTTAAGCGACTCGCTGGTCTCCATTAATTCTTTTGTCCGTTCGTTAACCTTTTTTTCCAATTCATCACTAAATACTTTTTGTTCCTGGATATCTGTACTTGAGCCGACCCACATTTGGATCTTACCGTTTTCATCTCTCTGCGGAACTGCACGGCTTAGCTGCCAGCGGTACTCTCCGTTATGTTTTCGAAAACGATGTTCAAATAAAAAGTCCTTTCCTGTCTTAATTGACTCCATCCATTCGGCAATATTTTTTTCCCTGTCGTCGGGGTGCACGATCTGCAACCACCCATCTCTATCTATTTCCTCCTGGGTTAATCCGGTATAATCAAATACGGACTTATTATAATAGTTCAGGTTGCCTTCTGCATCAGCGGTCCATATATGCTGCGGCATTGAATCTGCCAGGAGACGGAATCTTTTTTCACTTTCCTGTACCTGTTTATTTAATAATGCCTGTGATGTTACCTCTGTTGCTATAATACCTATGCCATCCACTTCTCCATTTATATTTCTTTGAGGATAGAGCAGGAAATTATAATACTTGAGCGTCATTACACCATTCTGCAAAATATGCACGGGTGTTTCAATGGCATTAAATGGTTTGCCTGTTTTATATACCTGTCCAAAAACCTCTTTGTAACCCTGTTCTGCCAATTCGGGCAAAGCTTTAAAGTATGGTTTCCCAATTATGTCTTTTCCCTTGCCCCAAATTTCAATAATAGCCTCGTTGGCAATGGTGATAACCAAATCTTCACCGTAGAGTATACCTATTGCTGATGGAGAAGAATGGATAAGATGGTGATAACGTTTCTCGCTGTCTTCTATTTTTTTTCTTGTTAATACTTTTTCTGTTACATCATTTACGGTAACTATAATGCCTGAAACATTTCCGTCCGGGTCCAGCAAAGGGGAATATTCAAAATCTATATAGAATGTATTGGTCTTGTCTTTCACCCGGATGTTAGAAACTGCTTCTGCTTCTTTGTATCCTTTCCCGGTTTTATATACTTCATCTAACAGTACCGGAAATTTTTGATCTTTTATTTCGGGGAAAACATCGAGGAGCCTTTTATTGAACACATCCTGCGCTGTTTTATTCCATCTTTTCAGCATGGCGTTGTTTGCCATATCGATCATGTGTTCGGGCCCTCTTAAAATCAGGGTGGCAACGGGCAACTGTGCAATAAGGCTGCGCAGCCTGTGTTCTTTTTCTTCAATTTGTTTTCTTGCATTTACGTAGAAGGTGACATCGCTGGCTACAGTTACAACACCTGAAATGCTTCCATCGGGTTCTGTAAAGGCTTCGTAAACACAATTTATATACCGGGTTGACATTGTGCCATTACGCAGCAATTTTACGGGCCGTTCAAGGGCTTCAAATTTCTCCCCGGTAGTAAGTGCTTTGTTGACCAGTTCTTCGATTCCCTGTCCTTTTACTTCGGGTAATGCTTCAAACATGGGTTTGCCTATTATGTCACTTTCTTTTTTATCCCATAATTCCAGCATTAATTCATTGGCAATTTCAATTACGTGGTTGCTGCCTTTAAGAATGCACATGGCAAAAGGAGCATTTTTAATGCTATTAATAAAGCGGGTGTTGCTTTCGTTCAACCCAGCCTCAATTTCCTGCTTTTGGGGAATGTTATTCTTTTCTTTGCTTTCCATTCATTTTCGGTTAGGCCTGGATTATAAAATTTTCCCTGGCTGGTGCCGTATCTTTTTGGGTAGTAATCGTAAGGGCTTTAAGAATAACTTTTTTCAGATTTGAAAATTCACCGGGCTTTCGAATGTAATGATGCGCCCCTTTCTCATAAAGCTTATCGACTACCTGGTGATCAAATGAAGTAGAATAAATTATCACCGGGAGTTGTTGCAGTTTTTCATTGCATTTTATTTCTGATAAACAGTCAATCCCATTTTTCCGGGGCATATTCAAATCAAGAAAAAGAAGATCGGGCAGCATTTCCTGCTTTGCTGTAAGCAGTTCCATAAGTTGTACGCCATCATTGACTGTACTGAGACGTGAATATACCGGCAATTCTTCCAGTGCTTCTTTAAAAAACAGGCAATCATCTATATCATCGTCTGCAAGAAGCAGGTTAACCGGGGCCTCAGTCATCGGGCAAATTTATAAATTCCCTACAATTTACCGTTTCAGGACGGACTATGCAAGTAAAATCCATATCCGACTTTATGTTTATCGGTTAGTGTCCTCACCAACTGAAA
>JADMIO010604034.1_pt1 | contig 44133 bp, 36 predicted proteins | sample 8958161 | NCBI WGS metagenome assembly JADMIO01 (sample SAMN16585339, study PRJNA669376) | soil metagenome | isolation source: Crop rotation soil | place: USA: Cullars Rotation, Alabama | collected 2011
CCGCGACTTCAAGTCACGTGAATTCCAAGCTTCGGATCCCACTGTGCTGGAAAGATCGGGTGTCCAGATGCATACCTTTTCAACGTTCTCATCCAGTGAAGCCAGGTACGCAGCAGAAGCCAAAGCATCGTCGGCCTCAAGTTCGATCATGGGCCAGACAGTTACCCCCATAGCCAGCAGCGCTTCTTCCAAAGGAACAAATTGCGAGCGAAGAACTGGCTCGATTCCGGCGCCGGTTTTATAACCAGCCCACATGCCATTTCGGAACGACTCGATAACGTGGTCCGTGGCTACGCCGATGTGAGTCGCGCCGTCGTTGATTAGTTGGAGCACGCCACGCAAGACGCCGGCGACAGCGCCAAACGGTGGATCAGTCTTCTTGAATCGCCTGACTCCATAAAAGTGACGGAAGAGCTCGTATGTGCCGTCGATTAAGTGAATGATCATTTGATTATTTTAGATTTACGCAGTCAGAAGTTGTTTGTCATGGATAGGTCAAATAGTCATATAGGTCCTATACAACCCGACCACCACCCTCCAATCTTAAATGAAATCACCGAAATGCCCCTGACAAAATTTTTCTTGATATTTGTCGATTCCCGATTCGGCTGTTCGATTTCTATTTAGAGAAGCGAAATTGAAACGAGGAGATGAAAACAATGCGAGTGATGGTTATGGTCAAAGCTACTCAAGAATCTGAAGCAGGGAAGATGCCAAGTCAACAACTGCTCACCGATATGATGACGTTTAACGAAGAGCTTGTTAACGCCGGGGTGATGCTGGCAGGAGAAGGTCTGCATCCGAGTTCGAAAGCAAAACGTGTCCACTTTTCGGGCGCTAAAAGAACAGTGACGGACGGGCCATTTGCAGAGACAAAAGAGCTGATCGCGGGCTATTGGATTTGGAAAGTCAATTCTATGGAAGAAGCGGTTGAGTGGGTCAAGAAATGCCCTAATCCTATGAACGGAGAGTCCGATATCGATATTCGCCCGATCTTCGAAGCCGAAGACTTTGGAGACGAATTCACTCCCGAGCTGCAAGCACAAGAAGAACGGTTGCGGTCAAAGATCACGCAATAGGATCTCAGATCTCAAATCTCAGATCCCAGATCAAGACGGGCTTGCTTTTTCAGATCTCTGTTTACATCGAGATCCGATCATGCAAGCCCTTTATAGTTTTCTGAGATCTATTTAAAGCTATTGTCGTCAGCAGACGGTCCGTAAATCGCTGGTACCTTTTCTCCCAGTAGTCGGAGGTACACGGTCATTTGACCGCGATGATGGCTCCAGTGATTAATGGTGTCCTGAATCATCTCGTAGCGAGGGGCTTCCATAACGACGTTGCCACGAGCGAGTAACTTCCAGGGTGTTTTCAAATGTTCTTCCGAGGTCTCTGCGAAAGCAGCTCGTGCTCCTGCCACAGATTCATCCAACGCCTTGATGAGAGCTTCGCTCGTTTCTTTTGGCTCCCGTTTCATCTTCGATTCACCCTCGGGTGCGACGTCGAGTTGATCCTGCTTAATTTGCATCGTGATCCACGTCGGCATTGTCGCGACCATGTCAGCAAGGTAACCAAAGATCATTGACTTCTCATGTGGCTTCCAATCGTACTTGCCTGCGGGCACTTCTTGTAAAGCGCCTCTTGAGCGCTCCACCTCACGGTTCATCTCATTCAGAAGATATTCAGCAATGTTCATGATCGTTCCTTTCGAGGATGTACCGTACGCATCGCATGTCACGCTTCTGTGACGACTCTGTGGATAGGACCTATATGACCAATTGGACCTATTAACTGACAACTGACCAAACTCAATCACCAATAATCTTCACAAGTACGCGCTTCTTTCGGCCACCGTCAAACTCGCCATAAAAGATTTGCTCCCATGGCCCGAAGTCTAGTTTTCCCCTCGTTACGGCCACTACAACCTCGCGTCCCATGAGTTGTCGTTTGATATGCGCGTCTCCATTATCTTCACCAGTTAGATTATGTTTGTAATTGCTAAGCGGCTCGTGAGGCGCCATCTTTTCCAGAAATGCTTCGTAGTCAAGATGGAGGCCACTTTCATCGTCGTTAATAAAAACGGATGCAGTGATGTGCATAGCGTTGACCAATGCCAACCCTTCGGTAATCCCGCTTTCGTGCAAACAGTTCTGCACTTCAGAGGTGATATTAATGAACGCGCGTCGGGTGGGTACGTTGAACCAGAGTTCTTTGCGGTAGGACTTCATAGGATTAGTTAGTGGTCGGTTGTCAGTAGTCAGTATAGGGCTTATAGGACCTATCCGACCTATGAATTCTGCAACTGACAACTGAGCACTGACAACTGGCGAGCACCGGACCCCCTCGCACTCTTTGCAGCAACACGTTTGCAATCAAATCACAGGCACCGAATGAATTTGATGGTAACGAATTTGCGAGTTTTGGTGTCTAACGTGGTAGGAATCAAGGAGGTTTGAAATGAAAGGAAAATACCTGCGCAGACTTGGCGGCCTCATTCTCGCAACGCTGATGCTCGCTGGAATCGCGTTTATCTCCCCGAGCTCGGTTCAGGCGCAAAGGCGTCGCCGAATTGTGATTGTTCGTCCATACCCCTATCGATTCTATCGTCCGTTTGGCTGGGGTTATGGATATGGCTATCCGTATGGCTATCCGTACGGAAGTTACTATAGTCAATACGTCTTTGGTAACGGTGACGATGCCGTAAACCAGGGATACAAGGATGGCTTTAAGACTGGTAAGGACGATGGTAAGAAGAACAAGAGCTACGATCCCCAGCGCTCTCACTATTACCACGACTCAGGCTTCGGCAATTTCGCTGAAGTGTACAGGTCAGGCTTCTCGAGAGGCTACCAGGATGGATACAGTACTGGGAACAATCGAATCGGATAAGAATTGAGGTTGTCAGATTTGTTGGAACAGGGACGGTCGTAAAAGCCGCCCCTGTTTTCTTTTACTCAGATGGCTCTGGCCAGGAAGTATGTAAGCTTACGAGCATGTCCACCCTGTAAGCGCTTAGCCCAAGAGGTTCCTAAACCCGGCCAGTCTACAGGTGGAATGCAGGTGTACTCGATGATTTCGAAGCGAGCCGCAAGATATCGTTCATACAAATTGCCGCTCAGAAAATCTGGCGACAATGGCTGTAAACCTAGCCTGTGAATCTCAGAACTATCTCGTTGCTCATCGAGTCCAAGGGTGACTTTGAGGAGGGCGTTGCTTGTGCAAACGCTACGAATCCCTCCGAGTTCGTTCAACTCTCCGAGAGCCACCGCTCGAAGCAAACTACCCCACGGAAAATGCACGTGCACCTCATTTGCAATCCCGTTCAGCTCCTCTGGAAGATTCTCGACTGACGCCTGAATGAACAGTGCGTTTGTCGCGCCACCCTTGGCTGGTTTCCGATAGATCTTTTGAGAAATCTTTTGAAGTGGAAGTGTATTGGGATCGATGCCAACAAAAAACTGGGTTGGATTGCAGCGCGCAGATCGATACACAAAAAGTCCATCGCCCGTTCCAATATCCAAAGTAACCCGTTCAGCGTATGGAGCGATAAGTTCGCGAAGCTGCGTTCCCGTTAATCATCAAATGGTACTGCCTCGAATCATCCTGATCATGTGACGACTCCTTTCTGCGTACGGACATGGTAGCTGCGTCCGACGGCTCTGCCAACTGTTGTGAGGCATGGCTGTGCCGTGCCGCAAGCGAGCTTAGATTTCATTTGGGCTACGCCCTCAAGGTCTTGAACTGAAATACATCGAGGGGCGAAGCCCAAAACCAATTATCCCTCGCACACGGCAGGGCAAAGCCAGGCCTCACAACAGCGCGGGCACTTTCTGGGTTAGGAAATTGAAGTACCACGCGGTCTAAGCCGGTGATGTTCGAAACTGTGAGCAGCCGAATACATCCAACTGCGAATTTTTAAGGAGTTGGCGTGGTCGGAGAGTCTTAGGAAAGCGCTTTCATTACAAACGTACTCATCTCATTAAAAAAGATTGTCAGTTCTTGTAGTCCATTCTGCGCTACGAGAACAAGCCGATCACCGAGCACGAGGGGAATGAGCGCAACCATTACGGACGAAAGTAGCAGAAGGTTTGAGCTTATGTCTGAAAGTTCAACTCTTTTCATTTAATTTTCCTCGAAAAGTATTCGTAGTCGCGCCCCGCGCGAAGTTGAGGATGAAACTTTGGGGCAAAGGAAAAGAGGAGAGAATACTTCAAGCGGCCCCCGCCGCTCAAAGGCTCTGTAGCAAGGACGGTGCCGCAAATAGAAGGATGTGCGGCTAATCGTAGAAGCTATTGACTGCGAGGTATTTAGTCCTGAGCGCTATCCTACATTCGTTTCTGAGATGGACCTTGCGGTTCGGTCAACTTGCCGAGAGAGTCGCAAGTTGACTGGTGTGCAGGAACGGAGTTCTTACAGACGCCCCGACGATGAACTGATAGTAATCTGCTTGCCTCTTCCGCTGCTTATTGATTAATCTCCGTGCGAGCGTTTCCGGACGCCGCCGGTCCGCGGAAAGGGCATAGCCCACCGAGCCAAACAATTCATTTGGCATTTCGTACTCCTTAGCCTGACGTTGCGGACCGCAGGCATTGACCCGTCACGAACGGAAGGAGCGCGTCATGCCTAAGTCTTCAGACAACACATCTCTATCTCTTCCTCCAAAAAGTTCGCTCGAGAATTTACGCAAGCAGGCGAAGTCGTTACTGAAAGCTGCGCGTGCGAACGACGAGAGCGCGCGTAGAAAATTCCACACATTTCATCCGACCGCAACTCAGGCGGCAAACCTGACCTTGAGCGATGCACAACTGGTCATTGCTCGATCTTACGGTTTCACCAGTTGGCCTAAGCTCAAAGCGCACGTCACCATCGAATCTTACTCGGCGTTGCCGGGTGAACTTCGGAATGGAGAGAACTCCGACAAACTAGTCGATAGATTCATCAGCCTTGCATGTTTGAACTACACGAACGATCACCGCAGGCGTCGCGAAGAGGCGCGAAAATTGTTTGCTTCCAATCCCGATCTGAGCAAAGAGAACATCTACTCGGCTGCTACTGTTGGCGACGTTCAAGTGCTCAGGGAACTGCTTCGAGATGACACCTCCCTCGTGGGAATCAAAGGCGGTCCATACAATTGGGAGCCGCTACTATATGCAACTTACTCGCGGCTCAATAGTTCAAACGCAGGTCATTCAACACTCGAGGTTGCTCAACTGTTGATTGAGTCCGGTGCGGATCCGAACGTCGGGTTTCTCTGGGATCGTCACTATCTGTTTACCGCATTAACGGGCGTCTTTGGCGAAGGCGAGTCTGGCCCGCTCCACCAACCGGGACATCAGTACTGTTATCAACTCGCACGATTGCTTCTGGAGGCGGGCGCTGATCCAAACGACGGCCAGACTCTCTACAATCGAATGTTTACCGGTGGCACGGCGCATCTTGAGTTGTTGTTCGAATTCGGATTAGGAGAAAACAAGAAATCCGTTTGGATGAAAAGAGTCGGAGATCTTCAAGGTTCGCCGAAAGAAATGCTCCAACAGCAGATGGCTTGGGCCGCAAAGTATAACCAGGTGGCCCGCATGCAGTTGCTGATTGAGCATGGCGTCGATGTCAACGCACCGGATACTCGGTTTCAACGTGCTCCATACGAGCTTGCATTGTTGAATGGGAATGATGAGATTGCGAAGCTTCTGATTGAGCACGGTGCGAAGCAGACTCAGCTGGATGACATAGATGCATTCAGTGCGGCCTGCCTGAATGGCAATGCGTCACAAGCAAAGATGCTGCTCCGGAAAGATCCCACACTGCTGACCAGACCAGGACTTGAACGTGCGGAGTTGTTGAATCTCGCAGCTGAGAGTAACAAACAGAACGCTGTTCGACTCATGGTAGACCTCGGTTTTGATCTCAACGAGCGAAAACGTACAGCGCCACTTCATCTGGCGGCTGCCGGTGGAAATTTGGAAATGGTGAAACTGTTAATCGACCTCGGCGCGGATCCATCGGTACGTGACGAAGAGTTCAACGCAACTCCACTTGGATGGGCCGAGTATGGTGAACGTAATGAAGTCGCCGAGTTCTTAAGATCGATTGAGTGAGGCATTTTGCTGGGGAGGGCTTTGACTCAAAGACTTTTGAGGCCCGTCACGAAAGTAGTGCCCTAATTTGAAAGCGGGCCGAATTAGAACGGCGAGCGAAGCGACCGATTGACCTATGCATTCGTATGACTTCGGGTTGGGTGAGGTCAATCGGTCGCTTCGCTGCAAATACGTGCTTATAGATTTCTGGGCGTTGTGGTGCGGGCCATGTCGTAGGGAACTGCCGTATCAAAAACTCGCCTATTCACGATTTCAGGCCCGTGGTTTTGAAATACTCGGCATGAACAATGATCCCGATTACACGATGGTGGTACCTACGCTCAAACGGAATGCGCTCACGTGGACCCAAGCTACAATGAACAGCATTGAGCAACTTCAGACTCGCTACCGTATTCACTACTTTCCTACTACTTTGCTCGTTGGCCCTGACGGGAAAATTATTTCACTTGGTCAAACGCGTAAGAAACAGCCGGCGCTTCGCGGGCAGGACCTCATAAGATCTCTGGACGAGCTGCTGTCACCGTAAACAAACTCGAATGCGCTTCGTTTCGTGATGTTTCGTGTTATTCGTGGATCGTTTCTTCACACTCGGAAACCACGATCCACGAAATACCACGAAACCACACGAAACCTCAGAACCCCTCAGTATCGCCAACTCTTAACATCAGCACCTGCCGGTGCACTCTTCAGAATCCGCTCAACGATCTTGGGCGCATGTAGCTGGTGATATCTCAAGCGCGAGATCGCATTTGGTCTTGTGTGATCTCCGCACCAGCAATGTTCAGCGCGTGGCTCGTAATCCACCTCACCGCCGTAATTTGGATCCTTAGTGCTCTTTAAGAAATCATCGACGAGATACACGGCGTCGTTCAGAAAATAGTTATCAGCTTCGCCCACGTAGATGTGAATCTTTCCCTGCAACCTGGGACCAAGCTTGGCCCAATCGCGCTTGAGGATATAACCAAGGTCGTAGTGCTCTCGCCAGTATTCCGCAACCGAGTGGTCGATCTTGCCTGTTAACTTGTCCCAGATTGGTTTGGGATATCCATCCTCTCCGACCGGCGAATACACAGCTTGCCAGATATCCCATTGACCACCTGACCGGCTCTTCGTTCCTAGCGCCAACTCCATGTAATTGTTGTCCTCAATCGTGGCCGCAAGTTCACCCAGATAATTTCGCTTGCCGGGTCTTGGCACTTGTTTCCACTTCGAGTCCGCATAGTAAGCATTATCGTGTTCATAAATATTGACGACCGTGTACGCGCGAAAGTCGATTGGATCCGGACATGAAGCCCAGCAACCGTTGTATTCATCCGGATAAAACATCTGAACAGCGAGCGCTTCCCAACCTCCGGTCGATCCGCCATAGAGAAAACGTGCCCAGCCTTTGCCGATTCCCCGAAAACGCTTTTCGATCTCTGGAATCAGTTCGTAGGTGATTGCGTCACCATACGGACCGAGATTCGCCGAGTTCACAGCGTATGAGTCATCGTAATAAGGATTCGCATGTTGAATTTCAACGATGAGAAAACGCGGAAAGTCCGGACCAGTCCAGTCTTTGTAAAACTGATACGCCTGTTCTTCAACAATCCGGTTGTAACCTTCGAGATGAAAACGTTCGCTGTACTCGGGTTTCAGATTCGGATCCGGAGGAGTCTCGCGAAAGCCCCCAAAGTCGGAAGGGAAGTGACCGTGATTGATCACTAGCGGATAGTGAACGTCTGGATGTGAATCGAATCCTTCGGGCAGAAGCACATGCGCACCAAGAAACATCGGACGTCCCCAGAACTTCGTCAGACGTTCACTCTGAATTCGAATGTGCTTTACGTACTTCGTATCTTTGGGTGGTTCAATCGGTGGAATAACCTGGTCGAGCGAGATGTCAATACTAACGCCAGGATCAATTCGTATTTTGACGGGTTTGCTGTAGAGATTTCCGGGAGCGCTGTTCCATTGTTGTCCTTCACCCCGGTCCATCGGCAACTTAATCGTTCGGCCATCGCCGCGGTGAAAGGTCTCATAACGATGCAACAGTCCCTGCACCCAATACTCACCGGCAGGTATCTCCGTCAAAGTTCGGCGCGGATAACCAAACGCGTTAGCATCCACAACTTTGATTTGTTTAGCCTTCCAACCATCAACATCGATTCCAAAGACTTGTTGTGTATTCAAGTCTTCACTGATTTGAAACCGAGGTTCTTTTTCGTTGTTGGTTGAAATCAACAGGAGTAGTCGTCCGTCGAGAGGCTCTTTGCTCGCGGTTTCCGGGAAAGAGACATTGAATTTAAGTTTCGCTTGAGTCATCGCGTTGGCCTTGAATTCGAGTTTTGGAAACAGGGTTATTACCAAGACTACAACAACACCAATAATGATTATTGAAATCCACTTCATAGTTACTCCTCGGAGTGGAAGGCGACTTGGATACAGTCAGTACCACCTCGCGGTAGCGGGTGGGTGCGAAGCTGTTTTGACGATTGGTTCTGACTTCGCACCCACCCGCTACCGCGAGGTGGTACTGACTGTATCCAAGTTGTTTCTTCACTGGTCAACAGGCGGCAATCCGCTTACGATTGTGCTACGTATATAAGCTGGAGAGATAAAATGCCATGCTCAAAGTGTGCGCAATTCTAATATTACTGGTTGGTACAACAATGATTTTCAATGCATGCAACAACGCAAGTGCCGCGGTCGCTATTCCGAACCCAAAACTTGATGCTCAACTGGCAACTACAAAGAGCCAACAAACAGCAGTTTTCGCGGGTGGCTGCTTTTGGGGAATCGAAGCAGTATTCGATCAAGTCAAGGGCGTCTCAAAAGCCGAATCTGGATACGCAGGCGGATCAGCCGATACTGCCAACTACTACACCGTCTCTTCTGGTGCAACAGGTCATGCGGAATCAGTTCGTGTAACTTACGATCCTTCGCAAATCACATATGGGCAACTTCTGAAGGTATTCTTTTCCGTGGCCCACGATCCTACTGAACTCAATCGACAAGGCCCTGATGTCGGTAGCCAATATCGTTCGGCGGTTTTCTTCGCGAACGACGAGCAAAAGCGCATAGCAGAAAGTTACATCAAACAGCTTGATGAAGCGAAACTGTTCTCAGGAAAAATTGTCACGCAAGTAGTGCCGCTCGCCGCCTTCTATGCGGCTGAAGACTATCATCAGAACTATCTTGTCAACCATCCTAACGAACCATACATCGTTTACAACGACATGCCGAAACTGGTGAACCTGCGAAAACTTCTGCCGGAGTTGTGTAAGCAGCGGTGATCTAAGTTTTAAGATTGGTCTTTGGCCTTTGGTCTTCGGCCTTTGATTGTTTTCGAAGGTCCGTCCTTCTTCCAAGGCCAAAGACCAAAGGCCAAAGGCCGATCTTCCTCAATTTACAATTCTTAACAACTTTTTACGTATGCTTGACACGCTTTAATACCGAGGCGAGTATCCTCACGCTCGTTTCGTTCCGCAAAAACTCTTAGCTATGACACCGAAGAAGAGAAAACTCGTAGGGGGCTTTAACAGGTACCGGTTGATCCTGACCCTTGGTGTTGCCGTGCTTCTGCCGGCTGCCGGCCTGATCTACGTGAATTTCAGTCAGCTACGAGAGTTCGAGCGAGACAATTTCCTGGAAGCGGCGATCCATCGTGACTTTCAGGAGTTTCTTGCCATTTCGGAAAAGGAATTGAACAAGAAGGCTTATGGGATGGTAGACGATGCCCGGGACCAGTTTCCGAGCGCCGATGCCAGCGTCGATGAAAAAGAGCAAAAGTTAGACGAGATACTGTCCCACTGCTCATGCTTCTTGCATCTGTTTGTGTACGACGCGGAAAAGGGCGTCGTCTTGCGCACGCAGCCGAATCAATTAAATGACGAATATGTTCAAGAGGAACACGACTCGGCAATGGATTCCTACAAAGCCTGGTTCAAGGTGGAGGGCAGATACTTCGTCGAAACCAGGAAGCCCCACAAAATGACCTTTCAGTCGGGAGTGGCCAAACGCGCCGGGGGAGAGTTTTACGAGACGGTGGCGATATTTCCTTTACCCGGCGCTTCAAAGGATCGGGTCCTTTTGGGAGGCGCTGTTTTCGACCCAATCTATCTGAAGAAGAATTTCTTTCCAAAGATGATCGACGACGTCCTGGCTGAAAGATTGGCTGAGTATCAAAGTGGCAACCCAATGGCAATGATGGTCTACCTTGGTGACGCCGAAAGCATGGAGATGAAGCCGATCGCGGTCTCGAGCGGTTGGGGAGAAGGCAAACCCGAAGTAACTCGCAAGCTTGAGAATGTTTTTTCACCACTCTCGGTTGGCATCAAGTATCAGGGAACCAGCGTGAAACAGCTTGGTGAGCAATGGGTCCATCGCAGTTTCGTAATCCTTGGCATCTTGTCATTGCTGATCATTGGTGGTGTGATATTGACGAAGCGCATCGTCAGTAAAGAAATGGCCGTTGCCCGATTGAAGTCTGACTTTGTTTCCAATGTCTCTCATGAATTGCGCACACCGTTGGCCCTTATTCGACTTTACGCAGAGACGCTTGAGCTGGGTCGGATTACAACTCAAGATAAGAAGGATCAGTACTACCAGATCATTCGCAAAGAGAGCGAACGTTTGACAGCTCTTATTAACAACATCCTCGACTTTTCGCGAATTGAAGCTGGCCGCAAGGAATACGAATTTCGCGAAACCGATATTGCGGAGCTCGTGCGGAATACACTTGATTCATATCGGTATCAAGTAGAGCAGCAAGGCTTTGAACTCAAGGAAAACATAGAACCGGATTTGCCGCAGGTGTATGTCGACCGAGAAGCGATCGCGCGTGCTTTGGTAAACCTGGTGAACAACGCCTTGAAGTACTCAAACCGAGAAAAGTTTCTCGGAGTGAAGTTGTACAAGGACAATAGCAAAGTGAAACTGGAAGTTGAGGATCACGGCATTGGCATCGCGAGCCGCGATCAAGCAAAGATTTTTGAGAAGTTCTATCGGGCCGAAGATCCGCTTGTGCATAACACGAAAGGGAGCGGACTTGGATTGTCGTTAGTTCAGCACATCACCCGAGCGCACGGCGGCGATATCGAAGTGGAAAGCACTCCGGGGCGTGGAAGCAAGTTCATATTGTCTCTGCCGCTTGGGACAAGACATCTGGCACATGCAGAAGGCATGGCGTAGCGGAGTGTCGAGGCAAGTAATTATGAGTACCAAAATAAACTCCCCAAACGGATCCGAACGAAAGACGCGAATACTGATCGTCGAAGATGAGCCCGCGATGGTTCAAGGGCTACGCGACAACTTCGAGTACGAAGGCTACGAAGTGATCAGTGCTGAAGACGGAGCGGACGGCCTGAACCGCGCAATCGCAGATCAACCAGATCTCGTCGTGCTTGATGTGATGATGCCCAAGATGAGCGGTCTGGATGTTTGCAAGCAATTGAAAGCCAGGAAACCTTCATTGCCGATCATTATGCTGACCGCGCGAGGGCAGGAAATCGACAAGGTTGTCGGACTTGAATTAGGTGCGGATGATTACGTCACTAAACCGTTTTCGATTCGCGAATTAATGGCGAGGGTCAAAGCAGTACTGCGTCGCGCATCACCGCAGGCGGCGACTGCCGAAATTTACCGGTTCAGCGATGTGGAAGTGAATGTAAGAAGCAACGAAGTTTTGCGAAGTGGTCAACCAGTGGAACTGTCTTCAAAGGAGTTCGCGCTGCTGGCATACTTCGTTGCCCATCCCGCAGAAACACTGAGTAGAGATCGATTATTGGATGCCGTTTGGGGCTACGAGAATTATCCAACCACGCGCACTGTTGATGCGCACATCGTTCATTTGCGTCAGAAGCTGGAACCCAACCCGGAGGAGCCACGCTTCATTCTGACTGTACACGGTAGCGGGTATAAGTTTGTTGGATGAGGTGATCGTAATGAGTCAAGCCGGACTAGCAACAAGACGTCGAGCACTTCAAGTTACTCCTACTCATCGCCCTCGTTCGATTGCGGTGCGTCGCGAAGAGCTGGAACTGAAGCTTAACGAGCTGCAGAAAGACTACGCTGAATTGCATTCCGCAATCTTCGAAGCCGCGCAGGTACACCGTCGCTTATGTGCTCCGCGATTGATTCGCTATGGAGACTTTGAAATCGCCAATGAGATTTTTGCAGTGCGGCATTTGGCGGGCGATTTCTTCACAGTGCGCGATGGTAATAACCGAACAGTACTGGCTTTGGGTGACATCAGCGGCAAGGGCCTGGCGGCCGGTATGTGGACGACTCACCTCGTGAGTTTGGTTGGCGCGCGAGCAGCAGTGAAGTCCGAGCCAGAAGTGATCGTGGCAGGTGTGAATCGTGATGTGTGTTTGACGGCTTCGACTGTGCCACTCGCAAGTTTGTTTGTTGCTCGATTGGATGCGGCAACCGGCACGCTCGACTATTGCAGTGCGGGACATCCACCTGCCCTTTTGCTCAGGTCGAATGGAGAGCTTGAAGCATTATCAGAAGGTGGTTTGTTACTGGGAGTTTTACCAACTGCACCATATGTGCGTGGCAGTGTTCCGCTGGGCCCGGGTGACGTGTTGCTCGCTTATTCAGATGGTGTACTTGAAACTGTGAACAACTCTGATGAAGAGTTTGGATTTGAGCGAATCAAGACGCAATTGCGGATTGCGGCACTCGAGCAAAACGACACCATAAACAGAGTCTCGGCCGAAACGATCCTCTTTTCAGTGCTGGCTGCTGTTCAGGATTTCGGTGCAAGTCACAAACTAGTTGATGACTTGTCGGTGGTCGTTATTCGGCGGGATAGCTGCCACAGATAAACACTTTGGAGTGCGACGGCCTGCCATCGCTTTGTTAGAAGGCTACTCTGACGCATCACGCTGTAACAAAGGGACGGCAGGCCGTCGCACTCCAAGTGAATTCGGGAACCTCAGGGTCCAAAGTCTAACTTCTCAGCAAAGAATTGAATCAAACGTGTTTCTAATCGCTGACGGATCATGCTGCCATGATCTCCGCCCGCATATATCTCAAATACGTGTGGGATGTTGCGTTCAGAAAGCGCTTTGGAGAATTGTTGAGTCGTGATGCGAATGTGTGAAAACTCTTCCTTCTCTCCGTAATCGATGAATATGCCGCGAAGCTTCATCAGGTTTTGCTTGTCGTGTTCGACCATGTAGAGCGGCATCTTCGTTTTCCACAAAGCAAACACCTCTTCATTTCGCTGGAGCTTTCCATCGTGCTCGCTGTACGGAAAATCGACGAAGAACGGGGGCCGTTGAGGATTTGGCGAGAACGCCGCCGACACCGCGACGAACGCGACTTGAAAGAACTCTTCGAACGATCCGGGCTTGTCTTTTAATTGCTCTTTCTTCGTGAGTCGCAGTGTGCTCAACCATGCAGGATTATCTGAAGCGAAGTCTCCTTCGAAGCCCAGGCAACATGGGCTCAGTGCACACACAACACTGAATACGTCCGGATGTTTCATTGCGAGCGAGACTGCGCCGTAGCCTCCCATGGAATGTCCAGCAATGCCGCGACTTTCAGGACGTGCCATAGTGCGATACCGCTCGTCAATCGTTTGGACGAGGTCGTGATAAAAATAGTCTTCCCAATTACCGTTCACCACCGAGTTTGTGTAGAAGGCGCCTTTGTAAGCATTCCACCCGTTTGGCGCTACGACGATCAGTTCACGAATAATGCCTCGCTTGATCATTTCGTCCATTAACGACTGCAGACTCATTCCCTGGTATCCGCCATTAATCCACGCTTTGTTGGTCGACAGGAAGCCGTGAAGGAGGTAGAGCGTAGGATAGCGTTTGGCTGGAGACGTGTCGTAGCTCGGTGGCAAGTAAACGGCGGCGCTTTGTTCAACTGGATCACCGAGCCGATTGCCTTTCAACGAAGGCGCCGGAACTTTGATCTCGATCAGTTTGCCAGTCGTGGACGCCGTTGCTGCCTGCTGTGAAACGGCACCAATACTTGCGACAGTCAGAAGTACAAGCAAGCACGCGAGCCGATAGATTTTTCTTTTTTGCATCCCTTACTCCCAAGCCAAGTTTCGTGTTTTTCGTGTGATCCAGACCAATATAGTTACGTAGCGTCAGAAAAACCATATTCTGTTGGAGTGCCTCCGTCCTCGCCTCTGTCGCGCAGAAGTCGCAATCATTGATACACGAAAGCTCTTCTGTCGGAGCGCGGCCGTCTCCGCCCCCGTCGAACACACATCTGTGCTTGCCTTTTGAAGCTTTGTGAGTTGGCGTTGCTCCGTTTCCAATTTGCCAGGGTTCTGTTCGACGGGGGCGGCCGAGGACGGCCGCGCTCCGACAGAAGAGCTTTCGTGTGTTCAGGGTTGGGACTTCTGATCGACGGGGAGGCGAATTCAGTTAGAAAAAACGCCTGTGCATGTAAAAACAGGTTGAAACAAATGTAATCCGCTGTTACTATGCTGGCTCCCCCAACTTTCCACGTGTTTTCGGCCCGTCTCAGTCTTAAAAACCCCGACTTAAGAGACTCCCCGTATTCCTGTTTTAGCCTCGGAGTTCGGAGTAACTGATGATCAAAGCGATCCTCATCACCCTCTTATGTATTTCTTTGCTGTGCCCTTTTTCCGCAAGGGCACGGATTCAGGGTAGTGCGACAAAAACCCAACAAGCTGTCAAGTCAACCTCCAGAAGTAAGACTTCCCCTGACCTCAGAATGAAGAAAAATAACGGTCGGGGTAACGATCTCGTGCGGGTCATCATTCAGCCCGCAAGCGTAGTCGCAGGCAAGGACATCGATACCGAGTTAGCTGGTCTAGCCGGTCGTAACGTCCGTAAGTTTCGTCAGCTGGGATTCCGGGTTGCGAACATGAGCGCCAACGCGGCACTCGCCCTATCCGAGCGTCCGGAGGTCGCACATGTTTCGCTAGATCGTGAAGTGCGCACACTGGGCCACGTTTCCTATACCACCGGAGCTGATTACGCTCGAACGGATGACGGTGTCAATAGCGGCGTTGATGGTACGGGTATCGGAATCGCCATTCTCGATTCGGGAATCGACAACAGCCACAAATCATTTCTCGACAAGAACAACTACCTGCGTGTCGTCGTCAATAGAGACTTCACCGGCGAGAGCCGCACCGACGATCCTTACGGACATGGCACTCACGTAGCCTCGATAGCGGCTGGTAGCGGTCGTCTGTTCAGCGGTCAGTACATGGGAATTGCTCCAAACGCGAGCCTTCTAAACTTGCGAGTGCTGAACTCTAACGGCATAGGTTCAACTGAAGGAGTGCTGGCTGCACTGGATTGGGTATCAACCAATCGTGCCACTTACAACATTCGTGTTGTGAACATGAGTTTGGGAATGGCCGCGATCGATTCTTACAAGAACGATCCTGTATGTCTGGCTGTTCGTTCTCTCGTCGATAGTGGAGTAGTGGTAACTGCCGCCGCGGGCAACAACGGCATTAACTCGGACGGAACGAAAGTGTACGGACACATCCACGCACCTGGTAACGAACCTTCTGCGATCACAGTAGGCGCGTCCAACACTTTTGGAACTGATGACCGCGGAGACGATGTGGTTACTTCATTCAGTTCGCGTGGTCCGACAAGAAGCTACTGGACCGACGACGCTGGGGAACGACACTACGACAATCTTATAAAGCCGGATCTCGTGGCACCTGGTAATAAGTTGATCGATGCCGAGGCACTTAACAACGCGTTGGTTACTGCGAACCCTCAGCTGGACGCAGGTGTTAGCAGCACTCCTGAGAAGAAGATGATGTATTTGAGCGGTACATCAATGGCGACTCCGGTTGTCGCCGGTGCAGCGGCTCTCTTGTTACAAGCTAATCCGACCTTGACACCTAATCTCGTTAAGGTGCTGCTCCAATACACAGCTCAACCGCTCGCGGGCTTCAATATGTTTGAGCAAGGCGCAGGCGAGTTAAATATCAAGGGTGCAATCAAATTGGCCCGGCTGGTGCGGACAGATCTAACGCCAAACACTTCCGTCGGAGATCCGCTGCTCGTCGGTGATCCTCCTCCGCCACAAAACACTATCGCGAATCAGGTATTTACGTGGTCACGTGGCATAACTCTCGATCATACCTACGCGACTGGTTCTGATCTCATCACGCGATATCAGCGCGTTTATGGACCGGGCACTTTGTTGAGCGATGGAGTGATTACGGGAGACGGTGTGATCACGGGCGACTACACAATGATCTCGTACGGCGTAATCACCGGGGATGAGATCATGACGAGTGATGGCGTGATCACTGGAGACGGTACCCCTTTCTTGCCAGTAAGTCTCCTTTTGGGGGTTGGTGAGCTCCTTGCAGATGGCGAGTTCCTTTCGGATGGCGTCATCACTGGAGACGGCGTCATTACTGGCGATGGCGTCATTACTGGCGACTTATTCCTTCAGGCGCAGTCGGCCAGAGTAAATGGCGACGATACAGCGTGCATGCTTCCGGTAGTAGACGATGAGTGACATGACAGCCAAAGCATTTTCGACAGCATAGGTTTCCCCAAATTTTGCCTCGAGGACGTAATCGTGATGAACCAGGAACGCTTCGCCCGAATCTACATGTGGTCCATCGTTGTTTGCGGTTCGCTAATCAGCCTCGTTTCTCTCTATCAACTGCAATTCGCAAACCTGACGAGACCATTCATCCTACTGGCCCTGTTCGTCGCCGTCAGTTCTTTGGTCGCCGTTCGAATTCCAAGAGTTAGCGGCCGAATAACCGTGGCGGATACGTTTATTTTTCTTACGCTGCTGCTTTACGGCGGAGCGGCAGCCGTCGTGCTTTCAGCACTGGAAGGTGTCTGTACGACGTTACTGATAAGTAAAAAGCCCCGCACGATTCTCTTGAATGCTTCTGTCCTGGCCACTTCTACTTTTATTACTGCCGGTGCACTGACTTTAGTCTTTGGGCCACCACTCCAAATCGTATCGGCGGCATACTCACCGAATTTCCTGATCGCCATCTGTTTCATGGCGTTTGTTCAATACCTTGCAAACACAAGTCTCATTGCCGTCGAGAAGTCCTACAAGATCAATGAATCCATCTGGCAAACGTGGAAGAAATATTATCTCTGGACTTCGATGACCTATTTTGCCGGAGCTTCTGCGGCAGGCATCATCGCGCATTCAATCGGTCTGTTCGGCCTGTACGCGATGATCGCGACCGTTCCTATCATTCTTATCATCTACTTTACCTACCGCACTTACCTCAAGAACATCGAAGCTTCGGAAGCGCAGGCCGATGTCGCCCAAAAGCATATTGAAGAACTTTCGAGATATCTCGGTGAGCTCACGCGTTTGGAGCAAGCTCGTAAGCAGTTATTGTTGGATGAACGTCAGGCACGGGCCGAAGCGGAAGCGGCGAACCGTATCAAAGACGAGTTTCTGGCAACGTTATCGCACGAGCTCCGTACTCCCCTGACCTCACTGTTGGGCTGGGCATCACTTCTGCGAGGCCCCGACATCGATGACCTCTTGCTCGCCAAAGGTCTGCAGACAATAGAACGCAATGCCAGGATTCAAACACAACTGATCGATGATTTGCTCGACGTTTCCAGAATCATATCGGGCAAGCTGAATCTCGAGGTTCAATCCGTAGATATTTCGTCTGCAGTCGAAGCGGCAATTACTGTCGTACGTCCAGCCTCCGAGGCCAAAGGCATTCGACTCAGCTACACACGCGATCCCGTGCTCGGGTCAATCTCGGGAGACTCGTCACGTTTGCAGCAAATCGTCTGGAACTTGCTTTCGAACGCAGTGAAATTTACGCCAGAGCGCGGATGGATCGAGGTTCAGTTGCGACAGCGAGACGAACACGTCCAGTTAACTGTCAAAGATAGCGGGCAGGGAATCACTGCTGAGTTCCTGCCTCGGGTGTTTGATCGATTTCGTCAGGCGGACAGTTCTACGACGCGTGATTACGGCGGACTCGGATTGGGACTCGCCATCGCTCGTCACCTTGTGGAATTGCATGGGGGAACGATCAGGGCTGAGAGTGCAGGCGAAGATTGCGGTGCCACATTTTGCGTTACTTTTCCCCTGTTACTTGAACGCGTGGATGCAGCGCCGCTGAATAGTGGCGAGTACAACGTAGACAATGGAAAGAAGTTGAACGGGCTACGCGTGCTGGTAGTTGATGATGAGCCAGACGCTCGCCAAATCATCAGTACCCTGATTCGGAGAACCGGCGCCGAAGTCTTTGCGTGTGAGTCGGCCAACGAAGCTCTGGAAGCGTTGGAAACGTGGCATCCGGATGTTTTGATGAGCGATATTGCAATGCCCGGCGAGGATGGCTATAGCCTGATCAATAGAGTTCGATCATTACCCGCTGAACGAGGAGGCGAGGTTCCGGCTGCGGCTTTCACCGCCTATGCTCGTGAAGAGGATCGACGGCGCGCACTCGAGGCTGGTTATCAAATTCACATCGCCAAACCAATTAGTTCAGGTCAACTCGTTGCAATGATTGCTCAGCTTGCCGGCCGTGCCGCCTAGCCCTTCCTAAATCAAATACCATCGTACTGGGACCGCAGGCGTCCCCGCCTGCCCGCGTCGAGAAGTACCATCCCGTAGTTTCATTCTCATGTGCGGCTATTCGACTTCTTGTAAAAAGGCAAGATAAGCCCCCTGCATCAAGCGCTTGATACAACGACTTGGTACTTCTCGACGTGGGCAGTCGGGCACGCCTGTGGTCCCAGTACGACGGTATCTGATTATCGTCACCGCTTCTACCGTTTGGGGAATCTTGAGTGCTTGGCTGCTTGCTCGTATCGGGCCTGATGCCGCTAAAATCTTGACAGTCTTGTCACTGCTACCTAATATCCATCACACGTAGCGCGTAAGAAACAGATTTAGACTTAGTTGCGCGTGCTCGCCCTGCTGAAGTCAACAGTAATTAAACCCCCTCTTCAACATCGAGCGCGACCGTTTGCTCTGACGGTCGTCAAGGGAATCTCCCCAAAGTACTGCTGACGCGAAGACGAACGTTATAACCTTCCCTGGATCAAAGAAATGTTAATCGCAAACCTCTTCCGAAAGACTGTTCAGGTGGAATCGCAAATATTTGCGGAGGGAACACTATGCACAAAATAAATATTCTTTTTCGTATTTTCATTGGAACTGTGATCCTGGTTTGTGGCGCAGCGATAACGAACGCGCAGTTCAAGGCAAGTGTGCAAGGAACAGTGACAGACACGGCGGGTGCCGCTGTTCCGACAGCGACTGTCACACTGACAAACAAGGAAACGAATAAGGTTGAGACAACTACCGCGAGCGACAGCGGGTTCTATCGTTTCTCGTCTCTGCCACCGGGCACTTACTCGCTGACGGTGGAAAAAGAAGGTTTCAAAAAGCAGCTGATCGACAACGTCGTCGTTGAAGCCGAAGCTACAAAAGGTGTCAACATAGAGTTAGCTGCGGGTACGATTAGTGAAGTGGTTACGGTCTCTGCGGAACAAATAGCTCTTGAATCCGAAGATGCTAATGTGCGCAAAACTGTAACGACTAGAGAGATTTTAGAGCTCCCACAAGTCGGACGGGATCCTTACGAACTTGCGCGCTTGGCTCCGGGAGTGTTCGGTACTGGGGCGAGATCTTCAGATGGCTCAGGAACATTGTTGCCAAACACGAGCGGCCCCCCGGGCTCGAGTGTCGGTATTTTTGCAACAGAAGACCGTCAACCAATCTCGGCAAACGGTCAACGCGTCTCATCGAACAACTATCAAATCGATGGCTCGAGCGTGAACAGTCAAACATGGGGCGGCGGAGCTGTTATCACGCCGAGTCAGGAAAGTGTTAAGGAAGTCCAGATCACCTCAAGCACCTATTCAGCGGAAGACGGTCGCAACAGTGGTGCACAGATCAAAGTGGTTTCGCAAAACGGAACCAACGATTGGCATGGCAGCGCGTTCCTCAAAATAGATGATCCAAAACTCAATGCCTTTAATAAGCTTCCTAGCAATATAGGTGGCGGTCCAGCCCGTGTCGAACAAAAATACAAGTCCTTTGGCGGAAGCTTTGGCGGGCGCATCATAAAAGACAAACTTTTCTTCTTCTTCACTTACGAGGGGCTGCGGAATAACAGCAACAACACATTTACTTCTTTCGCTGAAACTTCCCAGTTTCGCCAAGCGGTGATCGCCGCTCGTCCTGGTAGTCTGACGGCGAAGATTCTTGGCGATCCTGGTATCGCCCCACGCGTCGTCTCGGTTTTGCCCGCGACGTGTGCGGAGTTATCAGGAGACGTGAACAACGGCTGCGCCGTGGTATCAGGTGGTCTGGATCTCGGTAGTCTCACCGGATCAACAGGGACCTACGTTCAATTCTTTAATACAAGCGGCGCACCAACTGGCGGTGGACTTGATGGCATTCCTGACATACAGAAAGTGCTGCTGTCAAATCCCACAAACTTTCGCGGTAATCAATACAACACCCGCATCGATTACAACGTTACTGCGAAAGACACATTCACAGCATCAACGTATTTCGTTCCTAACAGAGCAACGAGCGCAGATACATCTGGTCAGAGTCGGCCAATGGGGGACATCATATCGCAGCGTCTGAGTTACGCTTTGGGGTTCATCTATCGGCGGCTCATTTCACCGACGAAGTTCAATGAAGCGCGTTTCAATATTACGCGATGGGGTTTTGACGAAACCCAAACCAATCCACAAGCCAACTTCGGACTCCCGCGAATAGAGATCGAATCGCTCTTCGGCGATCGCTTACGGTTCGACGCTCCTTATGGTCTTAACACACCCGGCGTAATCAACGAACGACAGTATGAGTTTCGCGACACGTTCACCGACGTCATCGGAAACCATGCGCTTAAACTTGGCGGCGAGTACCGTCGCGATGCGAACAGCAACGGTGAAGTCGGTGGCGCTCGGCCGTTGTACTCATTCAAAGGCTTGTGGAACTTCGCGAATGGAACGCCGATCTTCGAACAGATTGTCGCCAACCAGCAGGGAAAGCCCTCGGCGAACAATACGAAGTTTCACACTGGTGACCTGGGATTCTTCGTCCAGGACGATTGGAAATATCGCCCGAATCTGACTTTGAATCTCGGATTGCGCTGGGAGTGGTTTCAACCAATCACTCCAGACGGCGGTGTGATCGGAAACCTGTTGTTGGGCCCAACCGGCAGTTTGACCGGCGCTACGATTATTACTCGCGACAAGTTAACGAATAACAATCTGAAGAATTTTGCGCCTCAAGTCGGTTTCGCATGGAGTCCGTCCAGATTTGATAACAAGTTAGTGGTGCGCGGTGGAGGAGGCATTGGGTTCGATCGGCTGCCAAATGCACTATTGGCAAATGCACGACGCAATCCACCCAATGGCAGCATCTTCGGAATTTGCTGCGGTACTAACGGAACAACTGATGGATTTGGAACCCCGTTTGTTGACGGTCTCATCACCTACGTTCAAAGCAGCGACACCTCCATCTTTAACTATCCAGCCAATCCATTGCTTGGTGGCGGAACGAATCCGAATACCGGTTTGCCGAATTCAGGCGCTATCGAGATCTATGGCACTCCGCCGGATCTACCCGATGCCACTGTCTATAGATATTCGCTCGAAGGTCAATATGAACTTCCTCACAATCTCGTAGCCACGCTTGGATACCAGGGAAGCCAGGGAAGGCATTTTGTAAGGATCCTGCCGATTCAAATTACCAGGCCGGGTGGTAATCCAAACATCGGTAATGCTTTCTTCGCAAGCGGCGACGTCAATTCAAACTACAACGCGATGATTGCGCGGTTGCAGGGAAGGTTTCTGAGCCAGCTTTCATTCGATATGAATTTCCGCTGGGCCAAGAGTATCGATACTGCGTCTTTTGAATCACCGTGCGCCTGTACAAATCAGACGTTTCCAGTTGATCAAAAAGAGGAGCGAGGTCCCTCCGACTTTGATGTGAGGCACGCTTATGTAGCCTCGGCCACTTGGGATATTCCCGTTTTTAAAAATAGAAACGATCTTAAGGGAAAGACACTTGGTGGTTGGCAAATCAGTTCCATTGTTACCTGGAACGATGGGTTCCCGTGGACACCAAGAATTGGCGGTTGCTTACAGCAACCAAATGCCCCTGCAAACTTCTGTGATCCTCGTCCCACGTCGTACAACGGAACTCAGCCCGCCGATAATACTAACGACAACTTTCTAAGACCGCTAGGTGTTTTTGGCGCACCCGGAACGTCCATCTTTGGTACCAACATCAACGGCTCTAATCCCTTTGCCAACCCACCCGGTATTGGACGAAATGTATTTCGAGGTCCGCGTTACTTTGACGTTGACATGACCTTTGCGAAGCGTTTTGGCCTGGGCCACTGGGGATTTCTGGGAGAAAGCTCAAACGTTGATGTGCGCTTCAACTTCTTTAACATTTTCAACAATCTGAATCTGACGCCGTTCAATGCTAACACCGATCCAACACGCGTTCAGCTCCCTACGTTCGGAAGAGCGACATCCGCACTTGCTGGGCGCGTCGGCGAGTTTCAGGTCAGATTTAGTTTTTAAGGTGTCTGGTTTATTGCTCCGGAGTTCAGCATGCGCCGTCCCGGCGCGCGCTGAACTCCGGAGCAGTTTGTTGCGAACCAAAACACTCTTGCGAATCGTAGGTTTATTCATCAGGTTGCTGCTCGGGACTTGTTTCCCGTTCGCGTAGTTGCTTGTAGATCTCCAGTTCCCGCTCTGCCTCGCTTTTTCTTTTCAAGCGAGAAAGCGCAAGGAAGATCTGGTAATGAAGCTCGGGATGGTTTGAGTTTATTTCAGCAGCGCGTTGCAAAACGGGAACTGCTTCAGCATAGCGATTCGTTTTAACCAAAAGTCGTCCAAGATCATAAAGTGCATTGAAGTGCTTTTGATTCAGCGCAAGAGCGCGTCGCAAAAACGTCTCGGCATCGCCCATGTTCCCATGATCAAGAGTAAGCGCGCCCATCAATGCTAATGCGTCAGCGCCGTTGGGTTGCAAGGCGATGGTTTTCTTCGATTCAGCCAAAGCTAAATCAAAGTTACCTACTCCACGAGCGGATATTGCTAAGAAGTAATGTATCTCAGCGATCTGTGGGAAAAGCTCGGCGGCGTTCCGAAAAGTATTCAGAGCTTCATTAAAGTTACGTTGGAGCAGGTACATGCCGCCCAGCCGGATGTGATACACCGGCTTCGTTGAATCTTGCTCAATTGCTTTTTGGTAATAGGACTTGGCGTTCGCATAGTTACGATCTTTAGCGAAAGTCTCGCCCAACATGAAATTCGCTTCCGGGTAATTTGAACGTAGCGTTAGAGCTTTCTGGAAAAACTGGATAGCGGCCGTCTCTTCCCCGCGCTGCAATGCAATTACACCAAGGAGATATCGAGGTTCCGCAGCATTGGGAGAAACAGTTGCCGCTGAATCCAGAGCAGACATCGCTTCGTCCAGACGTCCCAGGTTGAAGAGCGCCACACCCAACTTGTAGAGAATGTCGTAAGTGTTGGGTTGCAGCTCGTTGGCAATCGTCAGCAGATCAGCTGTACGTTGGAAGTTGTTGCGCGAAAAATAGAGCAGTCCGAGATTGATCGTTGCCTGCGGATGGTTGGGAACGAGACGAAGCAGTGACTCGAAACTTTTAATGGCTTCATCTTCTCGTTTTGTGCGAGCCAGCAGCACTGCAAGATTAGCCATGGCTGAAACACCATTGGGATTGATTGAAAGCGCAGCGCGATATTCGCGTTCAGCTTCAGTGCCGTTCCCTCGTTGATCCAGTACGACTCCGAGCAAGTTATGCGCATCCGCGCTGCTCGGAGTTGATATCAGCACGCGACGAAGGATTGCTTCGGCTTCATCGAGCTGACGAGACCGGAGAAGATCCGCGGCACGTCGAAGCTCTTTAGAGACATCAGTATTCTCCGGACCTTGAACAGTTCGCGAGGTTGCTATGGAGGGTGCCATCGTCAACACGACAAGGACGACGGGTACTAGTCGATTCAAGCTACGAAAACAGTTCGTTACGGATGGAGCTTTAAGGAGTAACACTGCACGCAGTATATTACAGCGCGAAAAATGGAACGTAGCGCATATCGTGCTCCGCTGGAGCACCTATTTGATGGTTGCCTGGACTATAAACATGTCGCTCCTCCGGAGCGCTGTTGAATGAAAAACGAGCTAAAAAGCAGTATCACGAAGAAAATCCATTTCGGAAGGTGCCTTCAGCGAATGAACTCACTATGGTCACGTTGTCTTTTCTGTGTAGTAATTCTCGCGCTACTCCTTTCAGCCAACCCAGTTTCACAAAGCCAGCCACAGCAACGACGTGACGTCGAGAAGGAAATCAACTCGCTGTTAGCGCGTATGACGCTGGAGGAAAAACTCGGGCAGTTACAACAATTGGACGGGGAAGGAAATGGCAGCTATCGTCCAGAACATGTCGATCTTGCAAGACGAGGATTGCTTGGCTCGACGTTAAATGTGCGCGGCGCGAAAGTCACCAACGAACTCCAACGGGTCGCAGTAACCGAGGCACGCCTAAAGATACCGCTCATCTTTGGTTATGACGTGATTCATGGTTATCGCACTATCTTCCCAATACCTTTAGCAGAGGCTAGCAGTTGGGATCCCGCGTCAGTCGAACGTGCGGCCTCGATTGCAGCCGCTGAAGCGCGCGCCGTTGGTCTGCATTGGACGTTCGCTCCAATGGTCGACATCGCTCGCGATCCGCGATGGGGAAGAATCATGGAGGGGTCAGGCGAAGATCCTTTTCTCGGTTCGGCTTTGGCTCGGGCTCGAACAACTGGATTTCAGGGCAACGACTACAGTGCGCCGGACAAAGTCGTCGCCTGTGCGAAACACTATGTTGGCTATGGCGCTGCGGAGGGCGGACGCGATTACAACACCACTGATATCTCCGAATGGAGTCTGCGTCAAACCTATTTCCCGCCTTTCAAAGCTGCAGTTGATGCGGGCATAGGCACGCTGATGAGTGCATTCAATGACCTCAATGGCATACCCGCGTCGGCAAATCATTTCACACTAACAAGAGTGCTACGAGATGAGTGGAAGTTTGATGGGTTTGTGGTGAGTGACTACACGTCTGTAAAAGAGTTGATTAATCACGGTTTGGCGGCAGACGGCAAAGATGCCGCCAATTTAGCGCTGAACGCTGGCGTCGATATGGAAATGGTGAGTCGCCTCTACAACCAAAATGGGGCAGCACTCCTGAAGGAAGGCAAACTCACGCAACCGACAATCGACGAAGCGGTGCGTAGGATTCTACGTGTCAAGTTTCGCCTCGGACTATTCGACAACCCGTATGCTGATGAAACGCGTGAAAGTCACGTTGTGTTCAGTACGGCGAACCAAACCGCGGCCCGCGAAATTGCAGGACGCGCAATGGTGCTATTGAGAAATGATCGGAACACACTTCCGCTTAGTAAGAAAATCAATTCGATCGCCTTGATTGGTCCTCTTGCCGACAGCCAGAAAGACATGATCGGTGCATGGTCAGGGGATGGTAAGGCTTCAGATGCTGTCACCTTGTTGCAGGGGATCAAGAGCAAGGTCGGACCGCAAGTTAAGATCACTTATGCAAAGGGTTGCGACGTGATGGGAGACAATACGAGCGGCTTTGATGAAGCGGTCAATGCAGCAAAGAGTTCCGACGTTGTAATTATGGCGATCGGCGAAGCCGCGGAGATGAGTGGAGAGGCTTCGTCAAGATCTACATTAGACCTTCCGGGTCGTCAGTTGGATTTAGTGAAAGCGGTGCAAGCCACGGGCAAACCGGTGATCGTAGTCTTAATGAATGGCCGACCACTTACGATTTCGTGGTTGGCTGAGAATAGTCCCGCGATCCTCGAAACATGGTTCGCGGGAACCGAGGCAGGAAACGCTATCGCCGACGTACTTTTCGGTGATGTTAATCCTGGTGGTAAGCTTCCGGTAACTTTCCCGAGATCGCTCGGCCAGGTCCCTATTTACTACAACCATATGAACACCGGTCGCCCGCCAGACCCAACCAGCAAATGGAACTCAAAGTACATCGACATCGACTGGGCGCCTCTTTTTCCTTTTGGCTACGGGTTGAGTTACACGCAATTCGCACTATCCAACCTGCAACTGAGTGCTCACAACATTCAACCTGACGGGAAGCTGACGGTTACCGTCGATCTGCAAAACACGGGTAGTCGTGCCGGAGACGAAGTGGTTCAACTCTACATTCGTGATGTAGCCGCTAGTCGCACTAGACCTGTCAAAGAATTGAAAGGTTTTCAGCGCGTCACTTTACAACCAGGGGAGAAGCGAACGCTGACGTTCACGCTCACTCCCGCGGAGTTGAGTGCTTACAATCAGGACATGCACTTTGTTGTTGAGCCTGGTGTTTTCAATGTTATGGTTGGAAACAGTTCCGCTGATCCGAAGGAACTGAAATCGAGCTTCGAGGTAGTGGGGAAGTAGGTAATCGATGAGGTAAGTGGGAGAGAGGGCGAGTGGGCGATTGGGGGCGGTGATGGCCGCCACTCGCACCCTCTCCCACTCGCCCCCTCTCTTATCGTCGCCGCAAGAACTTACTCTACCTGGCGAAGCGTCCCATCCATCATCTTATTACGTTCATGTCTCGATGGCTCATCCACGTTCGCTTACTACTACTCTTACTAGACTTCGCTTTGATATCCCGCCCATTGTCGAGCTCGGCTTTTGCAACGCCAATCCACATTCCATCTTCTTTCTCGACCGTTTCCGATTACCCCTTACAAGCGCCGCATAAAGCATCCTTCCTTGAGGATCTACAACATCGTTCCTTTCAGTACTTTTGGGAACAGGCGGACCCTGAAACAGGATTAGTGCTTGACCGCACGCGCACTGACGGCTCGCCTTCTGACGAAAACCATCGTGTTATCGCCAGCATTGCAGCTGCCGGTTTTGGACTCACCGGAATTTGCATCGCCACCGAAAGGCATTGGGTCAGACGTGAAGAAGCGCGACAGCGAGTTCGAAATACATTGAGTTTCTTCGCTGAGCGAGCACTGCACGAACACGGTTGGTTCTATCACTGGATGGATTACAGAACGGGCGAGCGAAAGTGGAAGAGTGAAGTTTCGTCAATTGATACCGCACTGTTGTTGGCCGGTGTCCTCACCGCGCGTCAGTATTTTCATGATGACAGCGAAATAGTGCGCTACGCCACAACGATCTATGAACGAGTTGACTTCCCCTGGATGCTTAATGGACACCCAACTCTTCTCTCAATGGGTTGGCACCCGGAAACGGGATTCATAAAAGCGCGCTGGGATGATTACAGCGAGCATCAGATGCTTTATCTCATGGCAATTGGATCTCCCACGCACCCACTTAAGCCTGATTCGTGGTATGCGTGGAAGCGGAACTGGAATGAGTATCGGGGTTATAGGTATCTTGGCAAGACACCTTTGTTTACATATCAGTACTCGCACGCGTGGGTCGATTTCAGGAATCGCCGAGAAGAACGAGGCGAACGCATCGATTACTTCCTGAACTCCGTCGAGGCCACAAAAGCGCACCGGCTATTCTGCATGGATCTGGCCAAAGAGTTCCCAGGTTATGGACCAAACATGTGGGGCATCAGCGCGTCAGATAGCGCGAAGGGTTACGTCGCCTGGGGTGGGCCGCCGCGTGACCCGGCGATTGATGGAACGGTTGTTCCTTATGCAGCAGCCGGATCTTTGATGTTTGTGCCCGAACTGGCAACGGCTGCACTGCGCACGATGTACGAGAAATATGGTTCTCGCATTTATGGCAAGTACGGCTTTACAGATGCATTCAATCCGAATACAGGATGGGTGAACCCGGACGTCATTGGGATCGATCTGGGAATCACACTATTGGCCGCAGAGAATATGCGAACCGGAAACGTCCGGAGATGGTTCATGCGCAATTTCGAGGTTCGCAGGGCCATGGAATCGATCGGACTGCGACGATATGCGAAACACGTTAATCGAAACTCAAGACGGCCCAGGGTCGCAGCTTAGCGAAACCGTTGATTCGCGTTTACGGCTTTGCCGTCCTCCTTGCGGAAAGCCTCGGGCTTTCCGTCACCCTGCTGGTTCGCAAGGCTACGCCTTGACGGCATAGCCGCGTTAGTCTGAGAGTGAATCGGAAAGGCAGAGCCTTTCCGCAAGGAAAGCGCCAAGCCGCATACTTTTCAGGACACAGTTTGACTCATCAAATCAATTGATTTTGAATGCTAGTGAGTATGACCACCACTTCAACAGAGGCGACAGCAGGGTTCTTCGATATAGCGGCCTCGCTTGCAACAATCGCAAAAGGTTTTCATGTGCGCGGATGGTTATTGGGCACAAGTGGCAACCTGAGCGCCGTCGTAAGTCGTGAGCCATTGCAGCTTGCAATGAGTCCGAGCGGCGTTGACAAAGGCGAACTCACGGCAGCTAAGGTGCTATTAATAGACGAGCAGGGGCAAATGCTGAGCGATCATGGTGCCAAACCTTCAGATGAGACGTTGCTGCATTTGCAGATCGTTAAAGATCGTCAGGCAGGCGCAGTTCTTCATACTCATTCAGTTTGGAATACGATTCTGTCTGACCTATATGCAACGCAGCGCGGCATTAGCATCGAAGGATATGAAATGCTCAAAGGACTTGATGGTGTTCGGACGCATGAACATCGTGAGTGGTTGCCAATCATTGAGAACTCCCAGGATATGACTTCGCTTGCCAACACAATCGCCGAAACCCTATCGCGTAACCCAAATGCCCACGGATTCCTTCTCCAGCGTCACGGACTGTATTCGTGGGGCGTTGATCTTCAGCAGGCAAAGCGCCACATCGAGATTTTAGAGTTTCTACTCGAAACTCTAGGAAGAACCCTGGAAGTTAAAAGATAGTTCAGAAAGAGAATGACTATGGCTTTGGTTACCTTGACCCGTGAAGGACGAACGCTAAGTGATGTTGGAGAAATTAAAGCGTGTCTTAGCTTGTGCGGTATAGCTTACGAGCGTTGGACGCTTTCCAAACCTGTTTCAGAGGATGCGCCGGCGGAAGAAATTCTTCAGGCGTATTCACACGAGATAGAGGAACTGAAGTCGAGCGGAGGTTATGTGACTGCTGACGTAATAGATGTTACGCCTCAAACTCCTGGCCTCGATGCAATGCTTGCCAAGTTTGATCGTGAACACTGGCATGACGAAGACGAGGTTCGATTCACAATCGCCGGCCATGGTCTGTTTCACATAAATTCTGATGAGTTAGGCGTAGTCGCAATTGAAGTTGAAGCTGGAGATATGATCCGAGTCCCTCGCGGTACAAAGCACTGGTTCAATCTCTGCGGCGATAGAAGAATTCGAGCCATCCGGTTGTTTCAGGATGTGTCTGGCTGGACACCTCACTATACAAATAGTCAGGTCGATAGTGGCTACGCTCCTGTTTGTTTTGGGGTTTCGCCGTTGGCTCATGCGAAGTCTTGATCATGATGGCAGGAAGTCAGTACCGCCTCGCGGTAGCGGGTGGGTGCGCAGCCAAGATCACTGGTCCAGACAAGCCGCGCACCCACCCGCTACCGCGAGGTGGTACTGACTTCCTGCCACTGCGATATATGTTTCACCAAAATCAATATGCCTGACTGGCAAGCAGTTCTATTAGACATCGAAGGGACAGTAACGCCCATCTCGTTTGTTCACGAAGTGCTCTTCCCTTACGCACGTGAACACGTTTCGAGCTATCTGGGTAATCATTTTACTCAGCCGGAAGTCCAGGCCGATATAGGGCAGCTGTGCGACGAACAGGCAAGCGATGCGGAGGAACTGCGGCAACCACCTATAGATTCAATTGACACTGCTGTGACTTACGTCAATCGCTTAATTGATTTGGATCGCAAGTCGCCGGCGTTGAAGTCGTTGCAGGGAAAAATTTGGAAGGCAGGGTACGAAGACGGCTCGTTGAAATCGCCGGTTTATCCCGACGTAGTTGCAGCCTTTGAACGATGGCAAGACGTGGGAATCAAAATCAACATCTTCTCGTCCGGGAGTGTTCTGGCGCAGCAGTTATTGTTCGCACATACAGAGGCTGGTGATCTCACTCGCTACATTGATCAGTACTTCGATACGTCTGTTGGTAAGAAGATAGATCCTCAAAGCTACCTGGCGGTTGCCGCGAGCCTGGCATTCGATCCGACTCAGATACTGTTTGTTTCTGATGTTGTTGCTGAGCTCGACGCGGCGAAGGCTGCAGGAATGCAAATGCGTTTCTGCATCAGACCAGGAAATCCACCTCAACCCGCATCGCAATTCCAAAGCATCACCAGTTTCGCTGATATTTTCTGATTCTCCCACTCAAGCAGTCAGTACCACCTCGCGGTAGCGGGTGGGTGCGAAGCCTTCGGTACGACATCAAAAGACTCTGTGGTCTGACGCTTCGCACCCACCCGCTACCGCGAGGTGGTACCGACTTCTTGCCACGGGGATTTACACTTCCGTATACAAATCACCTCGTCACTAAGGGCGTCACTCGCGTGCCGAACTGCAACGGTCCGACGCTGAGATTGACCACCTTTACAATGTACACTCCTCCCGCGCTCACTGGCACATTAAGTACTGCCATTCCTCCTGTTGCATCTGCAGTACCGATCGTTAGGCCGGAAGGATTCACAACTATCAACTTGAATGGAACGTTGAGATTTGACTCCGCGAGTACCGAAAACTCCGACGCTCCAGGCGGTGGCTGATAATTGCTCGAGGCCGTTTGACCAACCGGCGCGCTTCCTGATTGTGCTGACGTCGCTCCCGGACCCGAGCCTGGCTGCGCAGTCGAAGTTGAACTAACCAGCACGAAGCGATCGATGTATACGACGCCCGACATGTTCTTGATCTCGAGCGTGTGATTTCCAGCAGCCAAACTACCGTACGACACCTGATACGTGCCATTCACATCTGGCGTTTGTGTTCCACCAGTTCCTGCGTAGTTGATCTTCACTTTGAATGTGCCGTCCAGATAAACATCGGCAGTTCCACCTTTGCTGCTCTTTGCGAAAGCGTAAGTGATCGAACCCGTGTTACTTGCCGGAACCGAGAAATCGAGACGCGCGTAGTGTTGTCCAGCGTTGCCCGCGTGATATCGGAAGTGTCCTGCCGAGGCGTAGGCAAAGTTCTCCAGGTGCCAACCTCCAGAGTAGGCAATATGCGAGTCGTTATCCTCCATGATGGTAGTGGTGGGTGTTGGCGTTGGAGTCGGAGAAGGAGCGGCTCTCTCAACGTCGATCTTAAATTGCGCAGTGTTCGAGCTCACTTTGCCGCGCGAGTCTGTTACAACGAGTCTCACGATGTACTCGCCCGCTTCCTGGAATGTGTGTTGGATCGTTGGCGATGTTTGATTCACATCGTCGTTACCATCACCGAAGTTGAACGTGTATTTACTGATGGTATCGATCGAGTCAGCATCGGATGATCCGCTGGCATCGAACTGAACAGTCAGAGGTTCGAGACCTTCATCCGGATCTCCCGTCAGTACCGCAAGCGGAGCAGTATTCGGGAAGCAGAGATTCGCCGGACGCAATGCATAACTGCCTGTTCCAGTGCTGTCAGGAATCGTTTCATTTGTTCCGCCAGTGCCCGGTAAAGCCGATGGGGGCGTAACGCGAACGCTGCCAAAGATACTGGTGATTGCCTGGCCGGGAGTCGGATTACCAATCACAGATTTCGGTATTACGAGCGTGATCGTTCCATCGGGATCAACCCGACTCGCTGAATCCAGATTACCGAGAGTTGTAAAAACGCGACTGGCGCCCTGGAAAACTCCAGTGCTGCCATACGTAAATGTTGGTGCAGCGCCATCGGACGTGACCATCGAAACAAACCAATCCTCCTGTGGGCCGACTACGGGATCATCGGGAGGCGCTTGCGGTGCTCCAAAACGCACGGCCCATCTCCAACCTGGTGGCACGGTCGAAAGATTGACGACTTTCAAAGTGAATACCAACTTGCCGGCCAACGAATCCGGTTCTGAGATGGATACGGAGGTGATGTCATGCGCCGCTTGTGTGTCGCTCGCATCGCCGACTGGATCAACGACAACCTGAACTCCTGGCAGCGCGCAGGAGCCGGTCAACTCCGTACGTGGACCAAGTGGTAGCGTAATGATATTGCTAGCCTGACCCTCGCCGAGTGAATTCACGGCAGTGATCTTGTAGATGTAGTTGGTGACGTCAGCAGTGCCGCTACGATCGTTGAATGAGGTTTTTCCGCCTTCCGTCTGTCCGACTTGACCAAGGTTCGACATCGAGGTGCCTCGGTAGATCTTGTAGGCTGAAATAGTCGAACCGCCATTATCCGGAGTGCGCCAACGTAAATAAGAAGCCATGTCGTCGCGCTGACCGCTCAAACATGGGCGTTGTGGTACTGCCGGTTCAACCGGATCAAATTGAGCGAATAAACCTTTGCCACCTGATTGCCGCGCGATCGTTGCCTTAGCACTGAAAGAGTTTGGCGGGCCTGATTCGCAGCCGTCGATGCAACCATCTGCATAGGCGTAGATGACCCGCCCTTTGTCGTCCATCGTCATGCCGTTGAAGTCGAGCAGATTACGAAGAGGACTGTTACCGCCCTGGTTCCAAATGCCGGCTTCACGTTGAACTGGATTATTAGGAGTTGCGTTGACAGTTACCCAACTCTTGCCGCCGTCATACGTGTGAGCAATGAACGCGTACCACGTTCCATGGAATGCATCAGCCTGATGATCGCCAGGTTCAGTCGTGCCGACGAAACCAACAGCGGCTCGATCGGGATCGCCTGCAACAGCAGCCGTGAACACTGCGTTGTGAATACCCTGCATCGCGCCGATATCCGTGTCGTTGATCCAGGTAAGACCTCGGTCATGACTGACGGCGACTCTGACGTGCCCACCGTCAGGTTCGCCGCTGATATATGTGAAGTAAACAGTTCCATCAGTTGCGATACCAACCGATGGATCCAAAATCCCCGGTGGAGGTTTGGCCGCGAAGTTTGCCCCTTTTACTTGTCGAACGGTCCACGTTAATCCCGCATCCTGCGAAACTGATACTGCTTGAACGTTGTTACAACCGCGAATCGGCACATAGACAGTTCCATCAGGTGCTACTTTCGGATGACCGTGAATTCCGCCGCAGCCATCGAGTGGCGTATGAATAGGCGTTGAACGATTGAAGCTGAGTCCACCCGTATCGCTGCGTGAACAAAAAGCTGTTACGCCCGCTTGCGAGCAATAGTAGACAGCGCTGCCTTTATTGATGTCGTTGCCAAGCGGGATTGATGCAGGATACGGTCCAGCACCGATACTCTGATGATCGTAACTACCATCTGGAGGGTTGAGTTGAGCTGGTGTCCAGGAGGCACCATCATCATCTGTGTAAGCCATCAAACTGTTCAGGCCGATAAGAACAGGCGAAGCCGGTGGAACTACGCTGTTCAACTGTGAAACGAAAGTTCGATTAGTGCGTGGATCGGTGTAGAGAATCGGATCGAGTGACTTCTTACTTGTAAGGACATACGACACGTCATCCCAATTGGCATCGCAGGCAGTGGGAACCGAACCGGTTGGTTGTATGTCTTCCGGAAACGTAATTCGCAAAGTCTGCAAACCGGAAATGAACATTGCCTTGTGACTCGCATTGTTATAGCCAACGGTTGGTTCTCCGGCAGTTTCTCCGACACCTGGACCAGGTGAATAGTTGTAGAAGCGTGGCGCAATGCCTGTGAAGGGTGGCGGAGGCGGCGGAGCAATGGGAGGACTCTCCAGTGTGATCTTTGCTGTGTAAGTTTGAGCGGTACTGATGAAGGGAACTACTCGTACGAAGAAGTGACTCTGCCCCGCAGCTAGCGACGAAAGTGGAACAGTAAATACTTCTGGATTGCTACCGCCATTTCCACCATGTGCCGGGTACGTGCGATCATCGGGATTGTCAACGAGGAAGATATCCAGGTCCTGGCCGCCGGTAGGATCGCTCCACGAAACCACTACCTTAACAAGGTCCTGAGGATGACTGTCTTTGTATGTTTGCGGAATGTCGATCGTCAACCCAAAGTCTTCGCAAGGACTTGTTTGACTGCAATCGACAGGACCCGCAGCACTATCGCTCGAATTTGTAGGAACGACGAAAGGTCCGCCTGTGTAGGTGATGCTCGGTGATGTTGGTGACAAAGTTCCAGACGACGGAGTTGCAGCCATGAATCTGCTGGCTGAAGATCTAAACGCAGCGAACGTACATACGGCAGCAAGTGTGGAGACGACGAGAAACCCTATCCGCACGAAGCGAATAGAAGTAAAGTGGCGCAACTGGACGTACATGAAAACCGAGCTCCTTTCGAATCAGCAATACACAGCGAGGTGTACACGCTAAAAGAGGAGCCTTGAGCGATTCTTGAGAAATACTTGAGGCGGTAGTAGATCCTGAGAAATCCGCATGACCGACGAACTTTAGTTCGTGCGTAAGGTCACAATTTCGTTGGTTTTACCTGAGGGCCTTGATGGTTAAACACGACAAACTAAAGTTCGTCGGGCATCAGAAACGACCAATTGCAGTCACGATTGTGAGTGTCTTGTTCGTCGTTGTTGGGCTTGGCGGAATGATCCGTGGTGTCTGGACACTTCTTGCTGGCCGTGTTGGTGGGATCACAGGCCACTCGCTTATAGACGTTTCACTTGTTGAGGTAACTAGTCTGGCTGCACTGCTCAGCGGCTTGTTCATGTGGCGAGGTGCCAATTGGGCGCGTTGGCTGTGCCTCGCATGGATGGCATTTCACGTCGTGATCAGTTTCGGGCATGACCGGATGCGCCTGATCATGCATGTGGTGTGGTTAGTTGTATTGACGGTTGTTCTCTTCTGGCCAAGCGCCAACACATATTTCACGCGCGATTAATCCTTACGAACGGTGTTCAATATCGAGCGCAGCTGCGCGCAGTTTTTCATACCACTTCGTCGATATCGGTGACTCAGCACCACGATTTAATGAGGCATCAGCCTCCGCAAAGGCGGAGACTATGTCGTCATAATTTGTTTGCTTAGTGTGTCGCCAGGCATCTTGAAATGCCGCAATCACTTGAGGCATGTATGAATTAATGCGCAAGAAGTCGAGGATTAGATCGTGATTCGCACTAAACGAATGATGCAGATCAGACATTCTCTCCCGCACTATTGAGTCCAGTTCAGGATGATCAAACATTAAGCGACCAACACAGTATGAGAGTCCTTGTGAATAAGCAGTAACACGATCGTGTTCGTCTGGAGCAAAACTGGTGGTCGTTGCGATGTTGAATCTGGATCGAAACAAAGCTGCAGTCTCGGACACCTCATCTGATAATGGATGTTCCTGACCTTCGTATGTGGCAGTGAGCACATTTTGAAATGTGCGTGCCTCAGCCTCCGTTTCGCGAAAGCCATTCGGACCATACATCGGGTGGAGGAAGACTGCTGAGATATGCGGATTACCAACGATTTCCAGCGTTGCTGAAACGGCTCGCCAAACACCAGCCTGAACTGAGGGTATGAGCCAGAGTGTTGTGCGGTGATCGCAGTGACGAAGGTGGTAAATGAGATCACACGCAACCTCTGCATAACCCACCAGTGGTGTCGCAATCACGACGTGACGCGATCTTTCGAGTATCACACCACGACTTTCGCGTGATGTGTCGCGCTCAATGGGTTCCAGGATAGAGACACCAAGACCTGAGAGGATGTCATGCTGAAGGAACTGACCGAACTCCCCATTCGCGCCAACGATTGCTATTGTCTTTTTATCCATGTTGGAGTGCGACGGCCTGCGGTCGCCTTGTCACAGTAAGCCTCTCGATTAAGTAACGTTGTAACAAAGCGACGGCAGGCCGTCGCACTCCAAAGAGTACGAATCCAAAGCACAAAGTACAAAACTCACAGGAACAAGGGTGTGTCCTAATCTGAGAACTGGAATCCGGGTTCTGGCATAGACCTTGACCGCAAGTGCCTAAGTGGGTTAGCGCACAGACGATGATGATACGCTTCGTTTGTGCGCCTTGAATCAACAATAGACTATTGGTACTACGCCGTCATTTGCCATGCTTGCGGAAGGCGAATTCCTTTCTCAAAGGTTACTGCCGACATTCCCACTTACCCTGTTGAAATAACTTGTTGGGAATGCTTCAAAGTTAGCGATTACTCGCCAAAAGAGTTTGTCAGAGTTGCTGCATCCATAGGTTAGAGTACTCAGAACAAAACAAACCTTGAGGGTACTCCCATAATCCAGAGGCTAATCCTGTAATTAACGCCATTAAGAGTTGACAGATTTTCTTCAATGGTTGTATAACCATTTGGTTATTAAACCAATGAGTTATTCACAATGACTAGCACAGAACAACTGAACGCCACATTCCTGGCCCTGGCCGATCCTACGCGCCGTGCGATTCTTGCCCGTCTCGCTACTGGACACGCGTCGGTTAACGAACTGGCAGAACCTCACGACATGAGCCAGCCGGCCATCTCCAAACATCTCAAAATCCTTGAACGCGCTGGCCTAATCTCACGCGGAATTGACGCCCAAAGACGGCCACGCAGCCTTAATCCCAAACCATTGGCTCAAGCAACGGAGTGGCTCGAGGGCTACCGTCAGTTTTGGGAAGCCAGCTTTGATCGGCTCGACAATCTGCTCGTTGAGATGAAGAGCAACAAAAGGGGCAAACTACCAGCGAGGACCAGAGGGAAGTGACTGTGTCCGACGAACTTTAGTTTGTCGATCCTGGATCTCAGGCCCGCTGATGTAACCAGGAAGCTGGACTCCAGGATCGGCAAACTAAAGTTCGTCGAACAAAGTGTCGATCTCAAATGTTTTCGTTCGATAAAACAGTGAAGGGAAGAAATAGAAAATCATGAGCAGCCCGCGCCTGAGCGTAGCCACACCAACTGACTTCGAAATCGTAAGGCCTAAGGTCAAAGACCAAAGACCAAAGGCCTAAGGCCGATTTGATAGCAAGCAACAACCATGAAAACGAAACCGCCAAAAACAATTGACGAATACCTTTCAACCGTAAGCGACGAACACAGAGTTGCGCTGGAGAGACTTCGGAAGCAAATCCGCGGGGCAGCGCCGAAGGCGGAGGAACGTATTAGCTATGGCGTGCCGGCCTTTTTTCAGAACGGCGGACTAGTTTGGTTTGCAGCAGCTAAGAATCACTGCTCATTCTTTCCGGGAGGCAGAGCGGTTGAAATGCACAAATCGGAGTTAAAGAACTACTCGCTAAGCAAGGGGACCATTCGCTTCCAACCTGACAAGCCTCTTCCTGCGATGTTAGTACGCAGGATTGTCAAAGAACGCATTGCCGCAAATGAGATGAAGGCGGCCAGGAAACGTAAATGATGCGGCGCACAAACCCGAAGAAAGAGATCGGGACTTCGTTAACTGACGATGTCGTAGCGCGCTTGAGGAAGCTGGGAAGCAAGAGTGTTAGAGACGGCATGCTGCGTTACGGCATTCCGAACGAAAATGCGTTTGGTGTTTCTGTCGGAAAGATACAAAAGCTCAGCAGAGAGGTTGGTCGTAACCACGAACTGGCATTAGCGCTCTGGGAAACGGGTTTCTACGAAGCGCGCATGCTCGCAGCATTCGTTGACGATCCGAAACTTGTAACGGCTGCCCAGATGGATCGCTGGTGCAAAGACTTCGACAACTGGGGGATCGTTGACACTGTTTGCTTCAAACTGTTTGACGTAACCCCACACGCCTGGAAGAAAGTTGAAAAGTGGTCAAAGCGGCGTGACGAGTTTCAGAGAAGAGCCGCATATGCGCTGCTCGCTTGTTTAGGAGTTCACGATAAACATGCAACTAATGAAATGTTCATCGCATGTTTTCCATTAATCGAAGCGGCAGCAACGGACGAACGCAACTTCGTGAAGAAGGGAGTGAGTTGGGCGCTGCGAGTCATTGGTCGACGCAACCTTGAGCTGAACAACGCCGCAACAGAACTCGCGCAGCGACTCGCTGACTCGCCGGATCCGACTTCACGATGGTTGGGTAAGGAAGCTTTACGCGAGTTCAAACGTCCGGTCGTCCGTCGTCAATTAGAGAATAAATTAAAAAGAAAATAAAATTGGAGGCAGCATGACGAAACAAATAACACCTTTCCTGTGGTTCGATGATAGCGCAGAGGAAGCGACTAACTTTTACACTTCAATCTTCAAGAACTCGAAGATCTTGAGCATCAAACGATATGGCGATGCTGGTCCAGGGCCGAAGGGTTCCGTGATGACTACGAGTTTTGAACTAGATGGCCAGGAGTTCGTTGCTCTGAACGGCGGTCCACGTTTCAAGTTTACGGAGGCAATATCTTTTGTTGTGAAATGTGAAACCCAGGATGATGTTGATTATTACTGGGAGAAGCTGCTGGAGGGTGGTCAACCGCAGGCATGTGGCTGGTTAAAAGACAAGTTTGGATTGTCGTGGCAAATCGTTCCCTCCGCATTCTTCAAATTGGTTGGCGATAGCGATCCCGAGAAGGTTGGTCGTGTGATGCAAGCGATGTTAGGAATGATCAAGTTTGATGTTGCAAAACTGCAGGAAGCTTACGATGGCTAACTTTGGCCTGAACCTCTCAGTCATCCGATTCAGTTTGTGTTTTCGGAGTTGTATGCGGCGAAACGGGTTCGGTGAGGATTGAGTCAGGTCATTCCATATTTGATTTGACATTTTTCAGTTGGTATTTTGCCTGGGCGCCGATTCGTGTTTTTCGTGTGTTTAGTGGATCGTCTTCTCTTAAAAACCTACGATCCACGAAACACACGAAATACACGAAACATTGCCGAAGTGAAAAGTCTGACCGTCGAGCGGTGACAAGGATATTTTTATTTAGCTCAGAAACGGTGAGTTTTTTGGCTATTCACTCCTCAAGGCGACGGTGGGATCGACGCGAGCGGCTCTCCTGGCTGGAAAGTAGCTAGCCAGTAATGCCACAGCCATCAGAAGCAGTGGTGGTCCAGCAAAGGTTAGACCGTCGGTTGTCGAGATGCCATATAACAGACTCGCCATTACCCGAGTAACGGCCCACGCCCCCAACAATCCGATAGCAACTCCCATAACGACCAGAACCAACGAGTGACGAACAATCATTGACATTATCTTGCCTGGCTCGGCTCCGAGTGCCATGCGAATTCCTATTTCCTGGGTGCGTTGCGTAACTGAATAGGCCAGCACTCCGTAAAGACCAATAGCCGCGAGCACCAGAGCAACAGTTGCGAAGACGCCGAGAAGAAAAGTGGAGAAGCGCCGGCGCGATAATGCATCTGAAAGTCGCTGTTCCATCGTCTTGAACTCATATGCGGGCAGTTCAGGATCAAGATCGCGAATCTCTTTGGTGATAGCGGAAGTTAGCGTCGAGGCGTCTTGTGTGGACCTGACGACCATAAACATGGTGCCGATCGGAAACTGTTCGTGAGGGTGGTAGATACTAATTGGCGGCTCGTCATCTACACTGAATTCTTTGGTGTCGCGCACTACACCAACCACTGAACGCCACGGTTCTTTGTCAACACGTTCGATTCGTTTGCCGATTGGATCCTCATTTGGCCAGAATCGTTGGGCCAGATTTTCATTGACGATTACAGTTTGTTGCGCGTCCTTCGTATCGCGGTCGTCAAACAGCCGCCCTTTGACAAGTGGGACTGCCATTGCTGAAAAATATCCAGGACTCACAAACCGCTCGTTCGACATAACAAAATCAGTTGGATTCTTCGGTACGTAACCTTCAATCGTTATCGGTCCCCACGCCAGTGCAACCGAACTCATCGGTAGTGAGTAGGAGGTCCCAACGCTCTCTACACCAGGCAGAGCTTTGATCCTGTCGATCAGTTGTTTGTAAAAATTCGTAACTGCCGGTCCTTTGTATTTCGACGCGGGCAATGAAAGCCGAAACGACAACACGTTCCTAGGGTTGAAGCCCGGATTAGCATCCTGAATATGACTATAGCTACGAACCAACAAGCCAGCACCGATCAAAAGAACAAGTGACAACGCTACTTCAACAATCACAAAGATACTTCGAAGGCGGTTGTGAACGGCTCCGGTCGAACTACGACCACTCTGTTTCAAGACGTCGTTCAAATCGATTCGAGAAGAACGAAGCGCCGGAGCGAGCCCGAAAACAATTCCCGTGATGAATGAAACTGCGAGAGTAAATCCAAGCACACGAGCGTCGATTCCAATTTCATTCAGGCGCGGCAGAGTGTTTGGCCCAAGTCGTAACAAGACACGCAAACCGACAAACGCGAGTAACAAACCGAAGCCACCACCAAACAGCGACAACAAAACATTCTCAGTTAGTAGTTGACGAACAATGCGCCATCGTTTAGCGCCAACGGCGGTGCGAATCGCGATCTCTTTCTGACGAACTGTTGCTCGTGCAAGCTGGAGGTTTGCCACGTTTGCGCAGGCGATCAGAAGCACAAGACCGACGGCGCCTAAGAGAATCAACAATGGTCGGCGAACATCGCCGACAACCTGCTGGAGTAGCGGAACGACGCTGATCATGAAGCCACTCCCTGGCGTGTAATTCTGGGGATACTGCTGCTTCATGCCACTCACGATGCGATCGACATCGGCCTGAGCCTGTGCAATCGTGACTCCGTTCTTGAGTTTGCCGAAGATGTTGTAGTCCTCGTTTGTACGCGTCGTCCTCTTTCCCCAACCCATGGGCAACGACAAAAGAATCTCCGCGTTGGAGATCTTATTCACAGTCGGCATCACTTCTTTGTTTAGAGTGAAATCGCGCGGCATTACGCCAACGATTTCTATTTGGTTTCCATTCAATGAAAGCGATTTGCCAATTGCACTCGGGTCACCCGCGAAGTGGCGTTGCCAGAATCCGTAACTGAGGATCGCAGTCGTCGGCTTGCCCTGATCGTCTTCGTCCGCTGTGAATGCGCGACCTAAAGCAGGTTGAGTCCCAAGTACACTGAACAGTGACGAACTAACACGTGCGCCTTCGACACGTTCTGGCTTTCCTTGTCCAGTCAGGTTGAAACTGTTATCGATTGTCGTGGCGACATTTTCGAAAACCTGGTTCTCGGCCTTGATGTCGAGGTACTGACCTGGAGAAAACCAGTCTTGTTCGACATTCAAACCAGGACTGCGATTCCAAAGAATCACGAGTCGATCGGCGTCCCTGTATGACAATGGTCGCAGCAACAGAGCGTTCGTGACACTGAAGATCGCAGTGTTTGCACCGATGCCGATTGCGAGCGACAACACCGCGGCTGCAGTGAAGCGTGGCGTCTTGAGCAACACACGAAGGCCGTAGGCGAGATCGTACAGAAGTGTTTGCATCCTGGAATCCTTAATTTCTTCTCTGTGAATCTCTGTGTCTCTGTGTCTCTGTGGTTAACTGGAATCTCGGTCTTTCTTCACCACAGAGACACAGAGACACAGAGATTCACAGAGAAGAATTAGTTCGGTTGTGTAACTTCCTTCAAACGTCTTTCTAAAAATCGACGTTCGCTTTCATTTGTTACCAACTCTAGTGAACGCTTGTAGCTCTTGGCTGCTTCGTCCATCGAACCCAATCGCCGTAACAAGTCAGCACGAGCTGCGTGGAAGAGATGATACTCCTCGAGTTCTCCGGTCGCCGAGAGGGAATCGATCAATGACAACCCCGTTTCTGCTCCATCAGCCATCGCAACCGCTACCGCACGATTCAACGAGACGATCGGAGAGCCAGTCAGTTGTTGAAGCAGAGTATAGAAACGAACAATCTGTCGCCAGTTTGTGTCCTCGGGGCGGGAGGATTTGCAGTGCTCGGCCGATATCGCAGCTTCAAGCGCAAACTGTCCAGGCTCGCGTCGCAGTGCTTCGTCAACGAGCGGCAAGGCCTCCGAAATAAACGCCTGATTCCAACGTGTCCGATCCTGTTCTTCGAGAACCACAATTTCTCCTGCATCATCTGACCGGGCCTCGCGTCTGGAGTCGTGCAACAGCATGAGTGCGAGCAATCCGTTAACTTCAGATGGCGCCTGGGGTGACATTAACGTTCGCAACAAGCGTCCGAGGCGAATCGCTTCAGCACAGAGCTCAGCTCGAACGATCGGTTCACCTCGTGTTGCGGCGTAACCTTCGTTGAAGATCAGGTAGATGGCCGTGAGCACTGCGTCGAGCCGCTCCGGCATCTCGTTAGTGTCCGGAACCTTGTAAGGTATTCCAGCATCGCGAATCTTCCGTTTTGCGCGCACCAGTCGCTGTGCCATCGTACTCGTCGGAACAAGAAACGCTCGTGCAATCTCATCAGTCTGGAGACCGCCTAACGTACGAAGTGTCAACCCAACCTGCGCATCCAGTGACAACGCAGGATGGCAGCAGGTGAAGATGAGTCGCAGACGGTCGTCCGGAATTTCATCAGTGTCATAATTGGGTTCAACTGTCGTTTCAATCAGCCCCGAAGTCGCGTATGAAGCAACCTTCTCTTCAAACCGCGTCTGGCGGCGGAGGCGGTCTATTGCTTTATGCTTGGCGGTCTGGATAATCCAGGCACGCGGATATTCCGGCACTCCGTCGGCTCGCCATTGGTCGACGGCAATGGCAAACGCTTCTTGCGCTGCATCTTCGGCGACTTCAAAATCACCGAAATGCCGAATCAGAGTGGCAACAATTCGACCCCAGTCTGAATGGTATAGGTCCGCGACTGCGGCGTTTGCACTTGGAGGCATATTCGATGATAAAAAACTTTGCGCCAGGGTGTCGATTTGTCGGCGCTTCGTTCGATTAAAAACTGGAGGCGATAAAAATGAAATACATGTTGCTGATTTACCTGGACGAAAAAGCACTGAGCGAGGAAGAGCGTCAGATATGTTACGGAGAATCCATTGAACTTACTTACCAACTACAATCAAACGGCAAATATATAGGCGCAAATCCGTTGCATCCTACCGCAACTGCAACCAGCGTCCGCGTGCGCGATGGTAAACGTCTGGTCACCGATGGTCCATTTGCAGAGACGCGCGAACAATTAGGCGGCTATTTCCTCGTTGATGCCAGCGATCTCGATGAAGCCCTCAGTATCGCAGAGCGGATTCCGATGGCGAAGAAAGGGACGATAGAGGTTCGACCAGTTGTTGAATTACCAAATCTGCCGCAATGACGTTAAGTCCGTTTCGATAGGAGAACTTTATGTCTGAGGGCTCGAGTGGGTCCACCGCACGTTGGACCGGGTATGTCATGACCATTTTGCCGTCATTGTTTCTACTTTTGGACGGAGTGATGAAACTATTCAAACCGCGAGTTGTTGTCGAAGCCACGATCCAACTGGGATACCAGGAGAGCGCGATTTTACCGATAGGAATCATTCTGGTAATTTGCACAGTGCTTTACCTCATACCTATAACTTCCGTACTCGGAGCGATTCTGCTGACAGGCTACCTTGGCGGCGCAGTTGCAACTCATGTGCGTGCCGGTCAGGGGTCTTTTCCGGTAATCTTCCCGGTTATCATTGGTGCCCTAATCTGGGGAGGACTGTACTTTAGGGACCATCGCATTCGAAATCTGATACCGTTATTAACTACTGCTTAGGGCCAGCTCTAAACTGACACAAGATGGCAAGCTACCGCGAATGTCACATTTCGTTTAGGTATGAAAGGAACTGTTAAATGAACGTCTTACTTTGGGTACTTCAAGGACTCGTCGGATTACTTTTTCTTTTTTCTGGTGGAACTAAGTTAGTGATGTCGACTGAGGCCATGCAGAAAATGTCTCCTCCGAACTCAATCATGCTTCCGGGATGGTTCGTGAAGTTTATTGGAGTCATGGAAATCCTTGGAGGTCTTGGACTGATACTTCCCGGCTTGACTAAGATACGTCGTAACCTAACACCTATTTCTGCGATCGGGTTGCTGATAATCATGATTGGTGCAGTGGTGATTACGATTATGGGTCCGGGTGTTGGCGCGGCAATCCTTCCTTTTGTGGTTGGGATACTTTGCGCTGTGATTGCGTATGGACGTCGCGATTGGTTTGCGCAGTAGAGTCAACATCCGACAAACTTTAGGAAACTCTGATCAAGTACCTTCGACGCATAGAGTCCGTTTGCGACGAAATATG
>JADMIO011251664.1_pt1 | contig 44132 bp, 28 predicted proteins | sample 8958161 | NCBI WGS metagenome assembly JADMIO01 (sample SAMN16585339, study PRJNA669376) | soil metagenome | isolation source: Crop rotation soil | place: USA: Cullars Rotation, Alabama | collected 2011
CGCGACAACTTGTCCACGTGGAATTCTAAGCTTAGGATCCCAATGTGCTGGAAAGCACCCGCATCTTCGTCGATCCCGACGGGAGCTCAATCTCGAACGATACGCGACGGTCCCCCCGATGGCGCGAGAAAATCTGGCCGAGCGCTTCGAAGACCCCTCGATCCGCCCGCCCCGTGAACCGAATCGCGACCTCGCGTGCGAGCCGTTCGCGCACGCTGTCAATCGGGGCCACTTCCGACGCCAGAATCCGGATCGTTTCGTCGTCTTTTTCGAGCTTTCCCCGGACCAGCACCATCGTGCCGACTTCGATCAGGGCCGATGCGCGTTGAAACGCCTCGGGAAACACGACCACTTCCACGGTGCCCTGCGCGTCTTCCAGCGTGAAGACGCCCATGCGATCGCCCTTACGCGTTTTGAGCGGCCGGAAGGCGGCGATGATGCCGCCGATGCTGGTATCCGCCTCAATCGGCTTGCGACCGCCCGGTCCCCACGACTCCTCTTTTGTTTCCTTGACCGGGGTGTCGGCGAGCTCACCCGTCGATCGCGCGCCCAGCGCGGTGAGATCGGCGCGATACCGATCCGCCGGATGGCCGCTCCAGTAGAGCCCGAGTGTTTCCTTCTCGCCTGCCAGCTGTTCGGTGTCCGTCCAGGCCGCCGTGTCCGGCAGACGGACGCCGTTGGTCGCGTCGCTGCCGTCGGCCTTGTCCCCCTGGGTCGTGGGACCGCCGAACAGCTGCGCCTGCCCCTCGTTCTTGTCGCGTTGGTGCCGGGCGCCGTACTCGCAGGCGGCGTCAATGCCCGCGAGGAGGCGCGGGCGCAGCGCCAGAGACGGCACGCCCGCCAGCCCGTAACCGGCCGCGAGCGAGTCGCAGGCGCCGGCCTTGATCAGGCTCTCGAAGACGCGCTTGTTGAAGAGCCGCAGGTCCAGCTCTTCGCACAGGGCGTGCAACGACGTGACGCGTCCCTGCTTGCCGCGCACATCGAGGAGCGACTCGATCGCGCCTTCGCCGGCGTTCTTGATGGCGGTCAGACCGAAGCGGACGCCCCGATCAGGTTCGACGGTGAACCGCAGCTGACTTTCGTTGACGTCGGGCGGCAGCAGCGGAATACCACGGTCCCGGCTCTCGCCGAGATACATGGCGAGCTTGTCGGTGTTCTGGGACTCAATCGTGAGCAGCGCCGCCGCGAAGTGCCATGGGTAGTTGGCCTTGAGATAGGCCGTCTGGTACGCGAGGAATGCATACGCGGTCGAGTGCGACTTGTTGAAGCCGTACCCGGCGAAATGCTCCATCAGGTCGAAGATGTGTGTGGCCTTCTTTTCCGCCACGCCGTTCTTCTTCGCGCCGTCGACGAACTTCTTCCGCTGTTTCTGCATCACCTCGGCGTTTTTCTTGCCCATCGCTTTGCGGAGGATGTCGGCTTCTCCGAGTGAAAACCCCGCCAGCACGTTCGAGATCCGCATCACCTGTTCCTGATAGGCGATGACCCCGTAAGTCTCCGACAGTATCGGTTCGAGCGCCGGCAGCTCGTACTTCACCTCCGTCTTGCCTTGTTTGCGTGCGATGAAATCGTCCACCATCCCGCTGCGAAGCGGGCCGGGCCGGTAGAGGGCGTTCAAGGCGATGAGATCTTCGAGGCGCTGCGGTTTGGCCTTGCGGAGAATGTCGCGCATCCCGCTCGACTCGAACTGGAAGATCCCGTAGGTCTGGCCGTCCTGGAAGAGCTGGTACGTCCTGGCATCGTCCAGCGGGACGCGATCGATGTCGACCCGTTCCCCCGTCGTCCGCTCGATCTCCTTGATCGCGTCGTCGATCAGGGTGAGCGTGCTCAGTCCCAGGAAGTCCATCTTCAGAAGGCCGACGCGCTCGATCTCCTTCATCGACCACTGGGTCACGATTTCGTCGTGGGCGCCTTTGTAGAGAGGGGCGTACTCCGTGATGGCGTTCGGTGCGATCACCACGCCCGCCGCGTGAACCGAGGCGTGGCGCGTCATGCCCTCGAGGCGCCTGGCAACGGCGAGCAGTTCCTTCACCTTGGGATCGCTGGCCTCCATCTGACGCAGCGGCTCGCTCTCCTCCAGTGCCTTGGCGAGCGTCATGTCGAGCGCAGCGGGAATCTGCTTGGCGACCTTGTCCACGTCCGCGTAGGGCATTTCGAGCACGCGGCCCACGTCCCGGACGACCGCCTTGGCCTTCATCGTTCCGAACGTGATGATCTGGGCGACGTTCTTGCGTCCGTATTTCTGGGTGACGTAGTCGATCACCTCGCCCCGCCGGCGCTCGCAGAAGTCGATGTCGATATCGGGCAGCGACACACGCTCGGGGTTCAGGAACCGTTCGAAGATGAGGTCGAAGTCGATCGGGTCGACATCGGTGATTCGCAGGCAATACGCGACCAGGCTCCCCGCCGCTGACCCGCGCCCCGGTCCGACCGGGATGTGCTGCTCGCGCGCGTAGCGGATGAAATCCCACACGATCAGGAAGTACCCGGGGTACTTCATTTGTTTGATCATGGCGATTTCGTACGAGAGCCGGCGCTCGTATTCGTCGACCGTGTGGCGCAGGTTGCCCGTGGCGGCGAGGTGCTGCAGCCGCGGCAGGCGCTCGGCGAACCCCTCGCGGACGACATGCTCGAAGTAGCCGTCCAGCGTGAAGCCGGCGGGGACATCGAAATTGGGCAGGTAGTTCTCGCCCTCCGCGAGCGTCACGTTGCAGCGTTCGGCAATCCGCATCGTGTTCGTCAGCGCGTCGGGGTGGTCGACGAACGTGGCGGCCATTTCTTCCGGCGTCTTCAGGAAGAACTGCCGCGCGTCGTAGCGCAGACGCTTCGGATCGCTGAAGGCTTTGCCCGTGCCGATGCAGAGCAGTACGTCGTGGGGATGGGCGTCAGCCTCACGGAGGTAGTGGACGTCGTTCGTGCACACGAGCGGCAACCCGAGATCGCGGGCGATCGCCGGGAGCCCGGCGTTCACCGTGCGCTGCTCCTCAATACCGTGCCATTGCATTTCGAGGAAGAAGTTGCCCGGGCCCAGGATGTCGCGATACGTCGCGGCCGCCTCGACGGCTTTCTTGTCCTGAAGGTGAGAAAGGCCCTCGGCCACCTCCCCTTTCAAGCAGCTGCTCAGCCCAATCAGACCCGCCGCGTGCTCGGCCAGCAATTCCTTGTCGATGCGCGGCTTGTAATAGAACCCCTCGGTGTAGCCGGCGGACACCAGCTTGATCAGGTTGTGATAGCCCTCGTTGGTTTCGGCCAGCAGAATCAGGTGGTTGGCGATTTCTCCCGGGCTGCCATTCTTGGAATGGCGGCTGCCGGGCGCCATATAGACCTCGCACCCGAGAATCGGTTTGATCCCGCGCTGCCGCGCGTGATCGTGAAACACGACCGACGAGAACATGTTCCCGTGCTCGGTGACGCCGATCGCCGGCATCTTCAATGCCTTCGCCTGATCCAGCAGCTCGTCGATCCGGCACGCGCCGTCGAGCAGCGAGAACTCGGTGTGCAGGTGAAGATGGACGAATTCAGTCATATCCGGCCGTGTCTGTCATTCCCATTCGATTGTCGATGGCGGCTTCGAGCTGATGTCGTAGACCACTCTGTTGATGCCGCGGACTTCGTTCACGATCCGCGACGACATGCGCGCGAGGAGCTCGTGCGGCAGACGGGCCCAGTCGGCCGTCATTCCGTCCCTGCTCTCGACGGCGCGGATCGCCACCGTGTACTCGTAGGTGCGCTCGTCGCCCATCACGCCCACGCTCTGCACCGGCAACAGCACGGCAAAACTCTGCCACAGCCGCGTGTACCAGTCGTCGCGCCTGATTTCCTCCGACACAATCGCATCCGCGCGGCGCAGCAGGGCCAATCGGGGCGGCGTCACTTCGCCGAGGATCCGGACGGCGAGGCCAGGCCCCGGGAACGGCTGGCGCACCACGAATTCATCCTCGAGACCGAGCTTCCGCCCGACCGCGCGGACTTCGTCCTTGAACAGCTCGCGCAGCGGCTCGACGAGTTTCATCCGCATGCGTTCGGGAAGACCGCCGACGTTGTGATGGCTCTTGATCAACGCCGACTGGCCGACGATCGCGACCGACTCGATCACGTCCGGATACAGCGTGCCCTGCGCCAGGAAATTCACGTCTCCCAGCTTTGCGGCTTCCGTCTCGAATACATCGATGAACGTCGCGCCGATGATCTTCCGTTTCTGTTCCGGGTCGGTGACGCCGGCGAGTCGTTCCAGAAACAGCGACGAGGCGTCGGCGAACGTCAACGGAAGCTGCAGTCGTTCGAACCGCCGCCGCACCTGCGCGGCTTCGTCGAGGCGCAGCACGCCGTTGTCCACGAAGATGCACGTGAGTCGGTCGGCCACGGCCCGATGAACCAGCAGCGCCGCAACCGTGGAATCCACGCCACCGCTCAGCGCACAGACGACCCGCTGGTCGCCGACCTGCGCGCGGATCTTGGCCGTGGCCTCCTCCACAAACGACGCCATCGTCCAATCGCCCGTGCAGCCGCAGACGCCGTACGCGAAATTGCGGAGAATCTCCAGTCCGCGCTCGGTGTGCACGACTTCCGGGTGAAACAGCAGCGCGTACAGCTGTCGATCGATGTTCGCCATCGCGGCGACAGGCGCATTGGCGCTCGTCCCAATAACGGCGAAGCCCTCCGGCGGTGCGGCGACAAAGTCGCCATGACTGGCCCAAACACGAATCTCCGGCGGCACGTCAGCAAACAACCGCGCGCCCGGACCGCTCGCCGCGAGGGTCACCGTCGCGTGGCCGAACTCGCGCTGCGGGGCCGGCGCGACCGCGCCACCGAGGGAGTGCGCCATGAGCTGCATCCCGTAGCAGATGCCGAGCACCGGCCGCCCAAGCTCGAAGATCGAGGGGTCGCATTTCGGCGCGCCGGCGTCCGAGACGCTCTTGGGTCCGCCCGAGAGAATGATGCCCGCAGGCTTCCGCTCGCGGATCTTCGCCGCCGGCGCGTCGGGCGGCCAGATTTCCGAGTACACCGACAATTCGCGCAGACGACGGGCGATCAGTTGTGTGTACTGCGAGCCGAAATCCAGAACGATGATGGTTTGGTGGGTCACTGACGCGAGAAGTTGACGCTATTATAGCGGGGTGGCTTCGCGGTGGACCACAAGATGTTGTAGTGCAGTTGCCCTGACGTGCCTTTGCGCGACCTGGGCGGCGGTCGCATTCGCGCAGCTCTCGCAGCCTGGCCTCGTGAAGCGCGGGGTGTCGCCGTTTCCCGGTCGGACCCTCTGGACCCTCGACCTCAACAACCAGCTCATCGCCCCGCCGGCCTACAAGGGGCTCTTGGGCTTCTTTCCGATCGATGGCGATCGCATCGCCGCGTACGACCTTGGTCCGGGCAGGCTGCTGTGGATCGCAGACGCCAAGCCGATTTCCGCGCCGGTTGTCGGCGGCGACCTGCTGTTTGTCGAACAAGCTGAACAGCTCATCGCCCTGCGGACTGAGGACGGCTCCATCGCCTGGATGCAACCGCTCGCTGGCCCGCTCGCCGCGCCGCTGGCGTGGGGAGGCGACTGGCTCGTCGCCGCCACCAAGACGGCGCTCGTTGGATTTCGCAGCACGGATGGCTCCGTCGTCTGGCGCCGGGACATCACCGCCGGACCGCGCGGTGCTCCGGCCCTGTCGGGCGACCGCTTCTTCATCCCGGCTGACGATGGGCATGTACGTGCGCATCGGCTCGAGACGGGCGAGATGCTGTGGGAGCGCCGAATTGGAGGAGCGCCGACGGAGATTCTGGCGCTCGATGACCGGCTGTACGTCGGTTCGAACGATAACTTTCTCTACTGTCTCTTCACCAAGGACGGCATCGTCGATTGGAGGTGGCGCACGGGCGCCGACATCACCAGCCGTCCGGTGTACGACGACAGCCGCGTGTATTTCGTCTCGTTCGACAACATCCTTCGTGCGCACAGTCGCAAGACCGGCGCTCAAATCTGGAAACGATCGCTGACGTTCCGGCCCGTGTGGCCGCCGGTGAAAGCCGCGGACACCATCGTGGTCGCCGGCATTGCCGGCGCGCCGCGAGCGTTCTACGCAAAGGACGGTGTGCCGGCCGGTGAGATGGGGATTACCTCAACCACCGAACTGGCGGCGCCCATCCACGTCTTCGACTCGCCGTCGGCGCTGGGGCCTGTCGTGCTCGCCGTGACGCGGACGCTGGCGAAAGGCGCAAGCCTGATGGCGGCCAGCCGGGCGATCGAACCGCAGACCCTTCCCCTTGTGCCGTTGCCAGGAATCCTGCCCGTGGCGCAGTCCAAGACGTCGTTCTAAAGCCGTTCCCGTTCGTCCGGCCAACTCACGATTCTCGTCATCGTCTTACAAGTCTGTAATCAAATGCGCCGGATTTGAACATTCCGAGGTGTCCCGGTGACGTTCCTGGTCGCGGTTTCGCTCCTCGACGAGAGGAGCCCGCCGGCCACTCACCCTCGCCAGACGGCATTTCATCACCGGTTTCAGCGGGCTCACCCCCGAAATGGCGGTCGGCCGACAATACTGATATATGACATATAATCCCGGCATCGACATTGCTGTCTCATAAAGGCTTCTCACAGACGAACGAGAGAGCTGTCATTGGAACTTTTACACCCAAGGAATTAAGTGATGCGTCTGATGAAATGTGTGTTGGCTGTGTGGATGGCGTGCCTCTCGACGTCAAGCTTCGCGCAGGGCGTCCAGACCGGCACGTTGCGCGGCACGGTTCAGGATCAGCAAGGGCTCCCCGTTGCGGGTGCCGTGATCTCCATCTCCTCGCCCGCGCTGCAGGCGTCCCGATCGGCCACCACCGAGAACGACGGCCTGTATGCGTTTCGCGCCCTTCCGCCGGGCGACTACGCGGTCAGGATCGAACGGCCGTCCTTTGAGGCGACGACCGTCACCGTCACCGTCCCGCTCGGCCTCGACGTCGAGCGGAATGTCACGCTGAACGTCGCCGGCACCCAGCAGGTCGTCCAAGTCGTGGCCGACGCGCCGGCGCTGGCGGCCACCATCGTCGGGATGAACATCAGGCACAACGACGTTGAAGCCCTGGCGATGTCGCGCACGCTGCCGGGCATCGCGGAACTGTCGCCGGGACTCACCAGCGTCACGCCGAACCGGGATCAGGTCTCGATCAACGGGGCGTTGTCGTTCGATTCGATTTTCATGATCAACGGCGTGGACGTGAACGACAACCTGCTTGGGGCTGCGCAATCGCTGTTCGTCGAAGACGCGATTGCCGAGGTACAGACGCTGACGGCCGGCATTCCCGCCGAGTACGGACGCTTCTCGGGCGGCGTGGTGAACGCCATCACCCGCAGCGGTGGCAATCTGTTCAGCGGTGGGTTTCGGTTGAACCTCACCAATCCCACATGGAGCACTGAGACCCCGTTCGAAGTGACGCGCGGCGTCACGCACGTGGACAATCTCAACAAGAGCTACGAAGGGACGCTCGGTGGACCGATCGCGACCAACCGTCTCTGGTTTTTCAGCGCCATGCGGTGGGAGGACCTTGTCACCGCGCAGGCGTTTCCGCAGACAGGTATTGCCAATACCCAGACGGACAAGAACCGCCGCGGGGAGATCAAGCTGACGGCGAGCGTCGCGTCGAACACCACGGTGCAGGGCGGATATCTCAACAACAACACCGAATACCAGAATCGTCCGTCCATTCCGTCGTTCAGCATCGATCCGGCCACGATTGCCGATGCCTCCGTGCCGAACTGGTACTCGTTCGTCAACTACCGTGGCGTCCTGGACAGCAACACGCTCGCCGAGGCGCAGTTCTCTCGCCGGAAATGGACGAGGGTCGCCGGCGGCACCAACACGAGCCTGGTGGAATCGCCATTTCTCGCGCTGAGCGTGCCGGCGCAGTACAACGCGCCGTACTTCGATGCGGCCGATCCGGAGGGCCGCAACAACGTGCAGTTGACCGCGAACCTCACGCGCATGATGCGCGGCCAGAGCGGGCGGCACGAGGTGAAAGGCGGGACCGAATGGTTCCGCAGCCAGCGGACGGGCGGCGGCTCGCAGTCGGCCACCAACGCGGTGTTTCACGCGGACTATCTGACCAATGATGACGGGCTTCCGCTCTACGACACCTCCGGCCGTTTGATTCCGATGTTCGTGCCCGGCGAGACGCTCGTCGAGAACTATCTCCCGCAACGGAATGTCGTGCTGAACGTCGACACGTTCTCGCTGTACGGCCAGGATCACTGGACCATCAGCCCGCGGTTGTCGGCCGACCTGGGCGTCCGATTCGAGCACGTGGGGACCGACGCGACGGGCGGCATCGTCGGGATCAAGACCTCCACGATCGTCCCGCGCCTGGCGGCCGCGTACGACGTCAGCGGCGCCGGCAAATACGTGGCACATATCAGCTACGCGCACTACGCCGGCCGCTATGACGAGGCCCAGGTGGGGCTGAACACGAATGTCGGCAATGCGGATGAGACGTTCGCCATCTATACGGGACCCGCTGGACAGGGCCGCAACTTCGCGCAGGGCTTCAACCTCTCCCGCTATCAGACCGTGGCGGGCTACTTCCCGACGGCCAACGTTTCGATCGCCCCCGGTACGACGTCCCCGCTCACGAAGGAGTTCAGCGCGGCGTTCGGCGCCGAACTCTCGCGCGGCTACGTCGAAGCGACCTACGTCCTGCGCCGCACGTCGAATCTCATCGAGGATTTCATTGACATCTCGAACGGCGTCACCAACGTCGTCAAGGGCGGCGTCGATTTCGGCACGTTCACGAACGTCGTGATTGCGAATTCCGATGTCGCCTCGCGCGCGTATCAGGGGATGCTGTTCCAGGGCCGTTACAACCTCCGCCGGAACTGGTCGCTCAACGGCCATTACACGCTGATGGTCGAGAACGACGGCAACTATCAGGGCGAATCCGCCAACATGCCCGGTCAGACGTCGATCATCGGCGACTATTCGGCGGCGTTTACGGCCGCGCGCAACTTCCCGACCGGACGGCTGCAGAATTTCCAGCGCCACAAGCTCCGGCTGTGGTCGATCTACTCGATCGACGGCGGCCGGACCGGTGACGTGTCGTTTTCGGGCCTGTGGCGCGTGAATTCGGGATTGGTCTACAGCCTCGCCGCCTTGGGTCAGCCGCTGACGGCCATTCAGGAAAGCCGCATCGCGAACTATCCCGACTCGCCCGCGAACGGTCAGCCCATCTTCTTCGGCGACCTGGGCTCCGAGACATTCAAAGGGTACGGTGTGCTGGACGCGACTGTGACGTATGGCGTGCCGGTGTTCCGCTCGCTCCGTCCGTGGATCAAGCTCGACGTCTTCAATCTCTTCGACAACAACAAGCAGATCGCGTGGAACACGACGGTCGTGCCGGACCCGACGAGCCCGCGAGATAGCCTCGGACTGCCGACCGGATATCGCCAGGGAGCGGCGTTCGGCACCGCGACGAGCAACGCGCAGTTCCCGGCGTCGCTGCCCGGCGTCACCGGTGGTCGCACGCTCCGTCTTGCCTTCGGATTCAGGTTCTAGTTCGAGTGTCCGTACGTAGGGTCCGGCTTTCGCCGGACCTTGCTACGCCTGTCCGGCCGCTGGCCGCAATCCTTCCGCGACACGTGCCCGTCCGCGCTGCGCGATGTACCGGTGATACAGCGTGCCGTAGGATGCAAGGGCCGTCAGTCCCAGATATTCAAAGACGAGACCCCGCACCAGGAGCGCGGCAATCTGCAACGGGAAGACGGCGAGGCCGACGAGCGGCACGAACGCGATCAGTCCCACGCCTGACCACGCCAACGCTGAGGCCAGCGTGGCGGCAGCCACGAGCGCCAGCGTCACGCCGAACACGCCCGCCACTTCCCGGTACTCCGCCCGGATGAACCGCGCGACCGCGGCACAGGCACCGACCAGCCCGACTTCCTCGACCGCCATCGCAATCTGTAAGAGCAGGTAGAGCCAATTGACGACGGTGATCCACGCGATGAGGACGGTCGCGGCCATGGCGGCGATGAATGTCCAGCCGATCAGGAGCGAGCGATCGCCCGCGGCGCGGTAGCCGTACACCACGAAGGCGAGATACGCGCCGCCCGAGGCGGCATACACAACCATCAGCGCGAGGCCCAGCGCCAGGTACCGACGGAACAGGTGGCGACAGCCGTCTTGAAACCGCTGCAGCGTGAATTTAGACGCCTGACGAATCACGCCGTCGTAGGTCAACGGCTCGCGCTCAATCGGTCCCGCCGCCGCCTCCGCCGCGAGGAGAATCCCGACCGTTCCGCCCTTGACCAGGAACATGAGCACCGATCCGCCGAGGAGGACGATGCTGAACGCCGCGATGAAGGCGACAAACGCGAGCGGCTCGGACGTCAAGGCACTCGCGATCGTCGTGAAGATCTCCCGGAGGCTGCCGCGCAGGAGGTCCGTGAGGTCGCCGCCGAGGAGCGCAGCCACCAGGATCGCCGCGCCGATGATCGGCACCGCCAGGAGCACCTGAAAGGTGGTGCTGGCCGCAGACTGGATTGCGATCGTCTGCCAGTTGGCGGCGGCGACCAGGGCGCCTCTCTTGAGCAGAAGCTTGAGGTTCATGCGTAAGGGGCGTACATTCCAGAGGCAGCCCCTTTTATGTTACACGCCACGTGGCGGATCGCCCGCGCTGGAGTCGTCGCCGCGCTCATCGTGGCGGCGGGCGGCTGGATGCTGGGACGCGCCCGGTTCGGCGCGTCGGACGAGGAAGCGGTACGCCGCGTCCAGACCGATATCGTCGCGGAATTCGCGTCCAGCGCGGACACGCTGGGACGTATTGCGGCGAGACTTGCCGCGGCCCGGCAGCCCCTGGCGTCTGCGCAACGCGGTCAGGCGTCGGCCCGCGCCCTGTTTGACGAAGTGGACGCGGCGTTGTCCGATCAGGAAACCGGTCGCACCGGCGTGACCGTCTACGACATCCTGGGCGCTCCCCTCGCCTGGGGTGGTCGGGCGTCCGACCTGCCAAAGCCGCGCATCGACGGTCCAGCCACGGTGTTCGTGGCTCCCGGAGCCCTCGGTCCACGGCTCGTGCGGGTCGAACCGGTGATGGACCGTCGGCGGGGTTCACCGACGCGGATCGCCACAATCGTCGTCGAACAACAACTGGGACCCGTACGGTCGACGCGAGGCGCGGCAGACACCTTCGTCATGGCCACGCGTCTCGCGCCGGTATCGTTGCGCGTCCGCGTCGGCGATGTCTCGCCGCCGTTGTCGCGGAGCGCCTACAGCTTTGTCATTCCCTCGCCCAGCGGTGGCCCCCTGGTCGATGCCGACGTCTCGCCCGTTGCTCTCGAGGATGCCCGTCAGCGCTGGCAGACCCGGGCACGCGCCGTGACGCTGTCGGTGCTCGGGCTTACGTTGATGCTGTGCGCGGCGGCCTCGATCGATGTTCGCGCCCGCTCGACCGACACGCGCACATTTGTCGCGGCGTCGTTCCTCGCGTTCGTCTTCATCACGGCCGTCCGATTTGCCGCGTCGGTGGCCCTCGGGTCGGCCGCAATCGGTCCATTTCTCAACGCGCCGATCGACCTTCTCGTGACGGCGCTTACGCTGTCGGCCGGCGTCTGGTTGTCGATCGATACGATCGAGCGCTGGCGGCTCGCGGGACCACGTCCTCGCTTGCTGATTGGCGCCGTCGAGTCCAGTGTGTGGATCGGTCTCGCGTACACCGCCGCCGGCATGATGGCGGCGGTCATCGTCTGGATGTACGGACGTTTTCTGCAGGCGGTGGTGTCGAACGCGACATTCGACCTATTGCAGTTTTCGCTCCACCCACTGACGATGGCGCGTGTCGCGCTGGCCAGCGCGCTCGTCCTGCTCCACGCGTCCATCGTCTGGAGCGCGGTGGCGGTCACGCGTCTGCCGAGTGTGTGGCGCACGCGCAGCGCGTTCTCACGTCAGGTCGGCGGTCCAGCGGCCTGGCTGCTCGGCGTCACGATTGCCCTCGCGGTGGTGCGTGACCGCGATCCGGACGTGCAGGTCGCTCCCCTGCTGGTGGCCCTCATGGCGGCCGGCTTGGCGGCCGTGATTCTGCCGCGGTGGCGGCAGCGTACGCGGCACGCGTCACAGGCGTCGCAGCTTGGGGCGGTCTTTCTCGCCCTCCTCGTCCCCGCCGCTGGGATGTATCCATCACTCCTCGGTTTCAATATCGCGACGAAGGAGCGCCTCATTGCGGAGCGGTACGGCCCGACGGCCATTCGCCAGCGCCAGGATCTGAAAGACGCGCTGGCCGTCGCGCTCGATCAAATCGATCGCAACCCCGCGCTCGGCGACCTCGTCATCGGCACGGCCGACACCGCGGCTGCGGCAGGCGATCGATCGTATCGTGCGTTTCTGGTCTGGTCGGGCACCGAGCTCGACACCTATCGGCTGACATCTGCCGTGGAACTCTACGGAGCGGACGGCCGGCTCGTCAGTCGCTTCGCGCTGAGCCTGCCCGAATACACGACAACCCCCCATCGGGCGGCGAGCTGCAGATGGGACGTCGTTGACGAAGTGTCGCCGTTCGGGTCCACGCAACGTCACGTGTTGCGCGCCAGCCGCGGCATCTGTGAACGCGGAACGGTGACGGGCTCTGTTGTGGTGAGCGTGATGCTCGATCCGGGAACGCTGCCGTTCACCGAGCTGCAGAGTCCGTACCTGACCTCACTGCAGACCGGCGACGAGGCACCGCCGGAAGGTGTGTTTGGACGCGATGTCGAGTTCGTCGCCTACGGATGGAGCCAGGTCCCGACGTTCAGCTCCACCACCCGTGTGTGGCCGCTCTCCGATGCCGTGTTTCAGCGGATGGTGGAGTCGCGCGATCCGTTCTGGACGACGGTCGAGCGCGACGGGGTGACCTACCGCGTGTATTTCATGAGCGATCAGGGTGGGATTTACGCGCTCGGCTATCCGGTCGTGACGGCGCGTCAGCATCTGGTGAACATCGCGGAGCTCATCTTCCTCGTGGGCGTCGTCTATGTCGTTCTGCTGATGGGGGCCACTCTCATCACCGCGATCACGTCGCGGACGCCGGCCACGGGGCGGGCCCTGCTCCGCGAAGTCCGCGCGAGCTTCTACCGCAAACTATTCCTGGCCTTCGTGGCGGCGGCGGTGGTGCCGGTCGTGATTCTGGCGTATGCGACCCACAGCTATTTCGTCATCGAGTTGAACGCGGGCGTGCAGGAGGCGGCCGCGAAGACCGCCACGGTCGCGCAGCGCCTGGTGGACGACTACGCGACCCTGCAGCAGCGTGGCACGAGCGCGCTCGCCGTGCTCGACGATCAGATCATGGTGCTCGTGCGCCGCGCGATCGATCAGGACGTGAACCTCTACGAGGGGTCGCAATTGCAGGCGACCAGCGAACGCGACCTGTTCGCCTCGGGTCTCCTGCCCACGCGCACACCGGGCGACGTGTATCGCCGGATCGTGCTGGATCGGCTGCCGACCTATGTCGGCGAGGAGGAAGTCGGCGACTCGCCGCCGTTCCTGCTGGCGGCGGCGCCCGTGCGCGCCGGGGTTCGGGAAGGGATCGTCACCGTGCCGGTCACCAACCGGCGTCAGGAGATCGAGCGCCAGATCGACGACCTCGACCGGCAGGTCTTGTCGGCCGCGGTCTTCTTCAGCCTGCTCGGCGCGGCGCTGGGGTACTGGATGGCCGAACGCATCGCCGATCCGATCAGCCGGTTGACGCGTGCGACGCGGCGGATCGCGCGCGGCAATTTCGACGCACGTGTGTCAGCGGTCGCCTCCGACGAGCTCGGGCGCCTGATCGGCGACTTCAACACGATGGCCGAGGATTTGAAGCAGCAGCGCCGCGAACTGGAGCGCACGCAGCGGCTCGAAGCCTGGGCGGACATGGCCCGGCAGGTGGCCCACGACATCAAGAATCCGCTGACGCCCATCCAGCTCTCGGCCGAGCACGCGCAGCGGATCAACCTCGATCGCGGCCGCCCGTTGTCCCCGGTGCTCGACGACTGCATTGCCGCGATTCTGTCCCAGGTCCGGCTGCTGCGGCAGATCGCCGCGGAGTTTTCGAGCTTCGCCGCGACAGTCACCCCGCATCCCGCGCCGACTCGGTTGCCGGAGTTGATCGAAGAGGTCGTCGGCCCGTATCGGACCGGTCTCTCCGGCCGAATCGATCTCGAGGTGGACGTGCCGACCGACCTCCCCACCGTGGTGCTCGACCGGACGCTCATGATGCGAGCGCTAGCGAACATCATCGAGAATGCGCTGCACGCGATGCCTGGGGGTGGAACCCTGCGGGTCGCCGCGAGCCTCCAGCCCCCGCACGCGGTCGTCGAGGTGTCGGATACCGGCAGCGGCATGGATCCGGACTCGATGGCGAGGATTTTCGAACCGTATTTTTCCACGCGAACCGGCGGCACCGGGCTCGGTCTGACGATCGCGAAACGGAACGTCGAGCTCAACGGCGGCACCATCTCCATCCGCAGCGAGAAGGGCGTCGGCACCACCGTCACGATCACGATTCCAACGTAAGAAAGGCGCAACACGAACCTGCGTGTTGTGCTTTTAGAGCGAACCGTCGCCCTCCACGGGCCGTCTCACCATCCGTATTGCTTTCCAATAGGAGTTGTGGCACCTTCTGTTGGGAACCAATAGGGAGACCTGTCCCCAGGAGACGAAATGTCCAAGACCGACGTCTGGCAGGGCACGCTCGCCCTGATGATCCTGAAAACCCTGGAAACGCTGGGTCCGCTGCACGGGTACGGCATCGCGCGGCGCATCGAGCAGATCAGCGGCGACCTGCTCTCGGTCAACTACGGCACGTTGTACCCGGCCCTGCTGAAGCTCGAGCAGGAGGGCTGCATCGATTCGGAATGGGGCGTCTCGGAGAACAACCGGAAAGCGAAATATTACCGACTCACCCGTGCCGGACGGAAGCAGGTGGCGCGCGAGGAGCGCGACTGGGAAAAGACCACCGCTATTCTCGCGCGGTTCCTGACGCCGGGCGAGGAACGCTCGTGAGGGCCTGGCGCCGTTGGCTCTCGCGTGTGGCTGGCGCGATCGGCGGCCGACGGCATGATCAGGACTTCGCCGCCGAGCTCGAGAGCCACCTCCAGCTGCACATGGACGACAACCTGCGCGCAGGCATGTCCCCGGCGGAAGCCCGGCGCGCTGCACGGCTCAGGCTTGGCGGCACGCTGCACACTGCCGAACGTCAGCGCGAGCAACGCGGACTTCCCGTTCTCGAGACCATCCTGACCGACGTCCGCTACGCCCTGCGCTCACTTCGCCGCAACCCGACATTTTCGTGCGTCGCCATCGCGACGCTGGCACTCGGGATCGGCGCCAACACCGCCATCTTCAGCGTCGTGGACGGTGTGCTGCTGCGTCCCGCGCCATTCGCCGAGGTCTCCCGGCTGATGATGGTCTGGGAGTCCGATCGCACGAGCGGGACGACCCACGAGCCGGCATCGAGTCCGGACGTTGACGACTTCAAGGAGCGCGTCAAACAGTTCTCGCCGCTTGGGGCCTTTGCGCCGGCCGAAGTCGGACTGACGCACGCCACGGCCGATCCGCGCCGGCTCGCGGCGGTGTATGTCACGCACGATTTCATGCAGATGGTCGGTATGACGCCCCTCGTGGGACGCCCGTTCCGGATCGACGACAGCGCCCGCGGATCGGCGCCAGTCGCCTTGATGAGCGAGGACCTGTGGGAAGAGCTGTTCGCCCGTAGTCCAGCCGTGCTGGGCAGCGTCGTGCGGCTCGACGAAATCGACAACACGATCGTCGGTGTCATGCCGCGGGGCGCCGACTTCGGCACCGTACAGATCCTGAGTGCAGCCGACTACTCCCGCGGGTTTGCCCAGCGCGGAGGACGACCCCGGGTGGACGTCTGGCTGCCGCTCCGGCCGAACCCCACGTTCCGCCGCGAGAACCACGGCATGTTCGTGCTGGGCCGGCTGGCGCCCGGCGCGACGCTGGCCAGCGCACAGCAGGAAATGACCGCTGTTACCGCCGATCTGGAACGGTCTTACCCCGTCAACGCGGGTCGCGGTGCATTCGTGGAACCCCTCGAGCGCGTCGTCTTTGGTCCGGTGAGGCCCGCGCTGTACGTGTTGCTCGCGGCCGTCTTGATGGTGCTGCTGGTGGCCTGCGTCAACGTCGCCAACCTGCTGCTCGTGCGGGCGGCCGATCGCGTCCGCGAAGTGACGGTCCGGGCGGCCCTCGGCGCAGGGCGTGGCCGGCTTGCCCGTCAGTTTTTCGCCGAAGGAGCGGTCCTGGCCGCTGCGGGCGTCGCGCTCGGGATCCCCCTGGCGTACGCGGCGCTCACGCTGCTCGTGGGTCTCGCACCGCCCACGCTGCCCCGCATCGATCTGGTGACGCTGGACGCCCGGGTGCTGGCGGTGACGCTGGGCGTCACCTCTGTCGTCGCCCTCGTGTTCGGCGCACTCCCCCTCGTCCATGTCGGCCGAACCGATCTTCGTCAGGCGCTGCACAACGGCAGCGGGCAGCGGGCGTCCGTCGGATCCGCGCGCGTCCGCTCCTACCTCGTCGTCGGGGAGCTTGCCTTGGCGGCGATGCTGATGATCGGGGCCGGACTCCTGATCAGGAGTCTCTGGACGCTACAACGCATCGACCCCGGCTTCACCGCCGACGGTGTCCTGAAAGCGGAGTTTCAGCTTCCCTTCAGACGGTACCCGATGGACATCCGAAAGTTTCCGAACTACACGGAACGCCAACGCTTCGCCGAGGAACTGACGACGCGTGTCGCGGCGTTGCCGGGCGTGCGCTCGGTGGCCATTGCGGCGGCCGGGCCGATGGATGCTGGCTTTACGAGCTCGATCCGCGTCGTGGGCCGCGAGGCCGAAGGACGGAGTTGGCCCGAACCGTCGATCCGCGCGGTCAGCGCTTCCTACTTCGAGACCATGCGGTTGCCGCTCGTGAGCGGACGCGTGTTCACGGAGGCGGACACCGCGGCCGCGATGCCGGTCGTCCTGATCAACGAGGCCGCGCATCGCCGCTACTTCAATGCCGGCCCGGCGATGGATCAGCGAGTCCAGCTGTGGGGCGCCCAGCGAGCGGTCGTGGGGATCGTCGGCAACGAGCGCTTCAAGGGGCTGACCGAGGCGGCGCCGCCCGCTGTCTACCTCCCCTTGCCGCAGGCGCCCATGCCGAGCGCTCTTCTGGTACGCGCCGAAGGCAACCCGCTGCTGCTGGCGCCAGGCCTCCGTCGGGTCGTCCACGACATCGATCCGCAACTGGCGCTGTTCGGCGTCGAAACGCTGGCGGAGACGGTCGGCAACACGCAGGCGCAGCGCCGGTTCACGATGACGCTCCTCGTGGCCTTTGCCGGGCTCGCGCTCGTCCTCGCGATCATCGGCGTCCATGGCGTCCTGAGCTATGCCGTGGCCCAACGCACGCGCGAGATCGGCATTCGCGTCGCGCTCGGTGCGGATCTGCCTCGCATTCGCACCCTCGTCATGTCTCAGGGGGCAGTGCTCGCCACGGTCGGTGTGGCGCTGGGCCTGGGATTGGCCGTGGCGCTCACTCGTCTGCTCGGCACGCTGCTCTATGGCATCGGACCCAGGGATCCGCTCACGTTCGCGGGCGTCGGCGTCATGCTGGCTGGCGTCGCGATCGTGGCGTCGTGGCTGCCCGCGCGGCGGGCAGCCCGCGTCGATCCCATCGTGGCGCTGCGATGCGATTGACGTTGTGGCCGCGGGTTCGCGCGTGGCTGTCGCGCCTGGGGGAAGTCGCCGGCGCGGGAGCGCTCGTCGGTGGACTGCTGGCGTTTGGGCTGCTTCGCGGCGTGTGGCCACTTCTCACGGGCAGCCAGAGCGTCGTGACGCCGGCGGCGTTCGCGGCCGTGCCAGGGCTTCTCGCCGTGGTCGCCGGGCTCGCCAGCCTTCGACCCGCCGTCCGCGCCGCGACGATCGATCCCACAGTCGCCCTTCGCCACGACTGATACGAACGACGTACGCTCGTACGTCCTACGTATGCCGGCGGGTACCTGCTTCAGGGTAGGCCCGATCAGGTTGCGGCTGTCGTGACGGCCGTGTGAGAATAGTTTGCCCCAACGCACACTACCGCCGACGGAGGGACACGCGAGACATGCGCCGATTCTTCAACTTCATCGTTGTGCTTTTCGCATTTCTTTACGCCGCCGGCACCCTCGCCTGGGCGATGCAGGCCAAGCCCGCGCTCAAGAATCCTGTCGCGTCGACGCCGAAGTCGATTGCCGATGGAGAAGCCCTTTTCCAGAAGAACTGCCGATTCTGCCATGGCGCCGATGCCAAGGGCGACGGTCCGCAGGCACCGAAAGACACGCATCCGCCCAACTTGATCGACGCGAAATGGGATCACGGCTCGACCGACGCCGAGATCTTCACCGTGATCAGGGACGGCGTGGGCCCGAAGTACTCGATGAAGGGCTACAACAGTAAGATGACGCCCCAGGAGATGTGGAGCGTCATCAACTACCTGCGTAGTCTCGGGCCCAAGGACGCGGTGCGCTGACACGTTCGGTTCACCCGGTGCAAACGGAAGCGACGCGCAGGTTCATCCGCCGTGCCATGAGTCTGCTCGCCGTTGTCGGGACTCTGGCCGGCTGCAGCGTCAGTGAGCGCAGCACGCCCGAATTGCCGGTGTTCACGCCGGCGCGCGCGACCATGGGCGAGGCCGTCAACGATTTCTTCGGCTATCGCCCGACGCCCCGCCAGCCGTTTCCCTTTCCCCACAAAACGCACGTCGAACAGAAAGTCGGCTGCACGGAGTACTGCCACGAGAGCGTGACCAAGGGCCCCGTGGCCGGTCTCCCCAGCGTCAAGACCTGCATGATCTGTCACGAGTCCATTGCCACGGATCGACCGCTCATCATGCAGCTCACCGACTATTCGAAGCGGGGCATCGACTTGAACTGGCAGCGAGTGTTCGGATATGCGGCCGAATCGCACGTCCGGTTCAACCATGCCCCGCACATTCGCGGGAAGGTCGAATGTGCGACCTGCCATGGTGAGATCGCGTCGCAGACGGTGGCTCAGCGTAACGTCTCGCTCACCATGGGCGTCTGCGTGAGCTGTCACAAACAACGTCAGGCCCCGAACGAGTGCCTGACGTGCCACTTCTGATGGACCGCCGCGCCTTCATCAAGGTCACCGCCGTTACAGGCACGACCGCCACGCTGGCCAGCTGCGGCAGCCCCGAAAACCAGCTGATCCGGTTCATCCCTGACGAGGACCACGTTCCCGGCATCGCGGAGTGGAAACCGAGCGCGTGTCCGCTGTGCGGCGCGGGATGCGGCGTCATCGTGCGCGTCATGGAAGGTGATGCAGAAGTGGTTCGCGGCGGCCAGGCCGGTGTGATCAGAATGGGCCTCCCGCGAAAGCTCGAGGGCAATCCCGATCACCCGATCAGCCAGGGGACGCTGTGTACTCGCGGCCAGGCGGCGATTCAACTGACCTACCACCCGGATCGTCTCGCCCAGCCGCGCGTGCGCCGCGGCGATCGTGGAAGTGGGCAGTTTCAGGACATCAGCTGGGATGACGCCCTGTCGCAACTCGTCACGCGTCTGGACGATCTCGCCTCGTCGAACCGGCAGCAGACGCTCGCGTTCCTGAAGAGACCCGTGGCTGGCCAGCGGGACGATCTCATCAATCAGTTTCTGACGCGCTTCGGGGCGCCTCCTGCAATCGGTTTCGAGTTTTTTCACGACGACGTGCTCCGCCGGGCGAATCTTCTCAGCTTCGGCCGAGCGCAGCTGCCGACGTTCGATCTGGCGCGGTCGCGCTACGTGTTCTCGTTTGGTGCCGACTTCCTCGGCACCTGGAACTCACCGGTCGCCCAAAGCATCGCGTACGGACAGATGCGCCAGGGACGCCCTGGGATTCGCGGGAAGATGGTGCAGGCTGAGCCGCGCATGTCGCAGACCGGCGCCAACGCGGACGAGTGGGTCCCCGTCAACCCAGGCACCGAAGGTGTGCTGGCGCTTGGGCTGGCTCACGTCATCCTCACCGCCAAGCTGCGCCCGTCCGACGGCGGACGCGCGGGTACGCTCATCGACGGCTGGTCGGCGAACCTGACCGAGTACACGCCCGAGAATGTCGAACGTCGCACCGGCGTCCCCGCCAGGCGCCTCGAGCGGCTCGCGCGAGAGCTGGCCGAACAGACTCCGGCGGTCGTGATTGTCGGAGGTGCACCGCTCGCGCACACGAATGGTCTGTTCACGGCGCTCGCCGTGAACGCGCTGAACGCACTCCTCGGGAGCGTCGAGCAACCCGGTGGCATGTCGTTCATGCCTCAGATTGAGACACGGGGACGGGAGTCGGATCGTCTACAGACCGACTCCCGTCCCCGATCCATCAGCACCCTCGCCGCCGACCTCCTGGCGGCCACGGACTCCCCTGTCCAACTCCTCATGGTGGACGGCGTCAATCCTGTTTTTGCGTCGCCCCCGGGATGGCGCGTGCGAGACGCGTTGACGAAGGTTCCCTACATCGTCAGTTTCAGCAGCTTCATTGATGAAACCAGCGTGCTCGCGGACCTCATCCTGCCTGATCATTCGTTCCTCGAATCGTGGGTCGAAGGACGGCCGGAGTCGGGTGCGTCGAGGGCGGTGGTGACGCTCGCACCGCCCGCCATGCGGCCGCTGCATCAGACCCGACCGATGCCGGACGTGCTGCTGACCGTGGCTGGGCGTCTGGCGAAACCGCTCGCACCGCCGCTTCCGGCGACGTTCGAAGAAATGCTTCAGGCTGCGTTCACGGCCCTGCCCGCGCCCTCAGCGGACGCGGATGCCTGGACGACGGCGCAGCAGAAGGGGGCCTGGTCTGCGACTCGGGACGGTCTGAAGACCGTCCCCTACACGGTCCCTGTTGGGAACGGCCTTCAGGCCGTTCCGCGCCGGTACGCCGAACCTCAATTCGACGGCGACGCGAACACGTATCCCTTTCATTTCCTTCCCTTCGCCTCGCAGGCGTTTCTCGACGGGTCGCTCGCCCACCTGCCGTGGCTGCAGGAGCTGCCCGACGTGGTGTCGACGGCGATGTGGAGCAGCTGGATCGAAATCAATCCGCAGACGGCGTCGCGACTGGGTGTCGGCCAGGGCGACATCGTCGAGGTCGCGTCGGCTCATGGTTCGCTGCGGGTACCGGCCATCGTCTCGCCTGGCATTGCTCCGGACGTGATCGCGATGCCTGCCGGCCAGGGGCATACGAATTTCACGCGTTACGCCAGCGGCCGCGGAGCCAATCCGATCGGGATTCTCGCGCCGGCGGTGGAACCGGAAACCGGCGCACTGGCGTGGGCGGCGACGCGCGTACGCGTGTCGCGCGTCAGCGGACCAGGCGAAGACCTGATTCTCTTTGCAGGTGAGATGCGCGAGCATCCCAACGAAGGGCGCTGAGATGGCACATCGATGGGGCATGGCGGTGGATCTCGATCGGTGCACGGGCTGCGAAGCGTGCGTCACGGCCTGCCGCGCCGAGAACAACATCGCGACGGTCGGCGCCGATCAGGCATCCCGGGGCCGGGCCCTTCACTGGATACGCGTCGAGCGCTACTGGGAGGGCGACTTCCCGGATGTGCGCCTGAAATTCAGGCCGGTGTTCTGTCAGCAGTGCGATGCGGCGCCATGCGAGCCGGTCTGTCCGACCTACGCGAGCCACCACACCGAGGAAGGGCTCAACGCGCAGGTCTACAACCGGTGCATTGGCACGAGGTACTGCGCCAACGCGTGTCCGTACAACGTGCGGTTCTTCAACTTCTTCAATCCGACCTGGGACAAGCCGCTCCACCTTCAGCTGAATCCCGACGTTTCGGTCCGCGAAGTCGGCGTCATGGAGAAGTGCACGTTCTGCGTGCAGCGCATCAACGCCGCGGAGATCCAAGCGAAGGCAGACGGCATGCCGATCAAAGACGGTGACGTGAAGCCGGCCTGCGTCCAGTCGTGCGCGCCGCATGCGCTCGTGTTCGGCGATCTGAACGATCCGGAGAGCGAAGTGTCGCGTCTGTCGAGATCGTCGCGCGGGTCCAAGCTGCTCGAGGACCTCGGCACACTTCCCAAGGTCACCTACCTCCAGAGTCAGTCACAGGCATGAACGACACGCGCGAGGATCGCCTGGTCGAGGATCTGCTGCGGCCGATGCGCGAGACTTCGATGGGGTTCTACCTCCTCGTGGCGTTCCTGGGCGCCATTGTGGCCGCCGGCCTCGGGACGTGGGGCTATCAGATGTACCGCGGGTTCGGTGTCACCGGCATCCGCTGGCCGATCTTCTGGGCCTTCTACGTCACGAACTTCGTGTTCTGGATCGGCATCAGCCACGCCGGCACGCTGATCTCGGCGATCCTGCGTTTGGTGAACGCCCGGTGGAGGCGGCCGGTCACGCGTTGTGCCGAGGCCATCACGGTCTTTGCGTTGATGATCGGCGCGCTCTTTCCGATCATCCACCTGGGACGCCCGTGGCTCTTTTTCTGGCTAATCCCGTACCCCAACGAACGCGGGATCTGGCCCAACGTCCGCTCACCTCTCGTCTGGGACTTCTTCGCCATCACCACCTACCTGACAGGAAGCACCCTGTTCCTGCTGTTGCCGATGATTCCGGACTTCGCGCTCGTGCGCGATCGCACGACGGGATGGCGGCGGCGGCTCTATGGTGTCCTGGCTCTTGGCTGGCAGGGAACGAGCCGTCAGTGGCATCGGCTGGAATCGGCGATGTTCATCATGGCGATCGCGATTCTGCCGGTCGCGGTCTCCGTCCACACGATCGTGTCGTTCGATTTCTCCATGGCGCCGGTGCCGATGTGGCATTCCACCATCTTCGGCCCCTATTTCGTCGCCGGCGCGATCTTCAGCGGTATTGCCGCGCTGATCATCGCCATGGCCTTTCTCCGTCGCTTTCTCAAGCTCGAGGAATATCTACACCCCGAACACTTCCAGAACCTCGGCAAACTGCTGCTGATGATGAGCCTGCTCTGGGCCTACTTCGTGTTTGCCGAGCGTCTCACGGTGTGGTACGGCAACGAGCCCAGTGAGATGGCGGTGTTCAACGCGACCCAGCGTGGACCGTTCGCGCCGTTGTACTGGACGATGGTCGTGTGCAACTTCGTGGTGCCGTTCAGCATTCTGGCGCTCCGGAAGCTCCGGACGATCACGGGGTGCGTCGTCGCGTCCTGCTCGGTACTCGTGGGCATGTGGCTCGAGCGGTTTCTGATCATCGTCCCGTCGCTGGGGCACAAGTACCTGCCCTACAGCTGGGGCGTGTACCGCCCGCGACCCGTCGAGATCATGATCACCGTGTCGACGTTCGCGGCGATGGCGCTGCTCTACGTCCTGTTCGCCAAACTCGTTCCGATCATTTCCATCTGGGAGATGAAGGTGGGGATGCACGAGTCGCCCAGTGGAGGCGACCACAAATGACCGCGGTCTACGGGCTCTATCTGGATCCCGCGACCGCTCAGGCCGCCGTGGACAAGCTCCGCGCTGCCGGAGTCGCCGCCGACGAGATTACCGTGATCTCGTCTGAGCCCTTCGAGCACTACGACTTCAGCCGCAGGGACAAGGGCACCTGGATGTTCTGGATCGCGGGGGCGGCTGGTGCAGTAGGGCTCTCGTTCGGCGCCTGGCTGGCGCGTCTGACCCAGATCAGTTGGCCGCTGCCGACAGGGGGCATGCCGATCGTCGCGTGGTGGCCGAATCTCGTGATCGTATTCGAGCTCACGATGCTGTTCGCGATGCTTGCGACCGTCATCACGCTGCTCGTCACCGCCAGGCTTCCCCGCCGGCGGCCCCGCCTCTACGACCCCGCAGTGGCCGACGGCCGGATTCTGGTGGGGCTCGAACGTCCGCGCATGCCTCTCGACACCCTCGAACGCGCGTTGCGCGTCCCGAACGGAGAGTTCAAGGTCATCGCGTGAAAATTCTTCTATCCCGCGGCTGAATCGCGGTGGTCGGCGCCGGTTGCCGGTGCGGCGACGTCTGCGGCTGGCTCGCGGCCGCGATGACGGATTCGGCTCACGGCCATGCCGACGAACGCCGAGGCGAGATACGAATACGCCAGCACGACTAGCACGATGCGGGGATGTGTGGCCACGAGCATGATGCCGCCCGCGATGAAAATCAGGACAGTGTACGGACGCCGGTTCTGGAGGTCGAGGTTCTTGAAGCTGCGGAAACGGATCGTGCTGATCATCAGGACGGCAGGCACGATCACCATCGCCAGCACCGGTAGCGCAGCCCGGTAATCGCTCAACCCGTACGGATAGGCGAACACGGTGGCCGCGGGGACCGCCGCCGCCGCCGGACTTGGCATCCCGACGAAATACCGCTTGTCGCCGCCGCTGGCGCTTTGAATGTTGAAACGCGCGAGCCGCATGGCGGCCGCGCTGACGAACAGGAATCCCGCCGCCCACCCCAGCCGCCCGAGCGACGAGAGGCCCCACGCGAAGGACAGGATCGCGGGCGCCATCCCGAACGAAATCACGTCGGCGAGTGAGTCGAATTCCAGGCCGAATGCGCTGGCGGTGCCTGTCATCCGCGCGATCCGTCCATCGAGCATGTCCAGCACGATGGCGAAGCCGATGTACGGTGCCGCCGTCTCGTAGTCGCCGCGCATCGCGTAGACGATGCAGGCGTAGCCGCAGAAAAGATTGCCGAGCGTCAGCAGACTCGGCAACAGGTAGACCCCGCGCCGGAACCGGCGCCGCGGGGCGTCGGTCCGCCGCCGCAGAAACCTCAACCGTCCCGGTTCGTGGTTCAACATGGCAAATTTCAGTGTAGCACCGCGATGACCGTTTCGCCCCCGCGGACCATGTCCCCCACGGCCACGGAGATCGTGGCATCCGGCGGCAGGAACACGTCCATCCGCGAGCCGAATTTCATGATCCCGAAGCGATCGCCGGCGTGCACGTCGGCTCCCACCTGCAGGCGGCAGACGACCCGTCGTGCCAGCATGCCGACGATTTGGCGAGCGACCACCACCTGTCCGTGATGGTCGATCCACACCTCGCTGCGCTCGTTGGAGGTGGCCGCGTCATGGCGATACGCCGGCACGAATCGTCCCGGTGTGAAGGTGACCCGCGTCACGCGGCCGGCGACGGGCACGCGATTCACGTGGACGTCCATCGGTGACAGAAAGATGCTGATCTGCTTCCACTCGCCGGGCGGCGCGGCGTCGGCGGACGCCGGCCCCGCGACGAGCACCCGGCCATCCGCCGGCGCCAGGACGGTGCGCACGTCGGATCCGGGCGGCACGGCGCGATCGGGGTCCCGGAAAAAGAACACGAAGAACGCCGCCAGGATCAGAAACGGCGCCGCGAGCAGCCAGCCGATCGTCACGCCCCCGATGAGGGCGAGCGCAACGGCACCGATGATGAACGGAAATCCTGCCGAGTCGAGACGCACCGCGATCATCGAGGTCAATCCTCGGCGGATGAATGGGAGTGGTGAGGCGTGTGCGGGCGCGCCGGAGCGCGCCCGCGAGAGTCGAGGGCCGTCAGCGAGCCGACGGCTGCTGCGTTTGATGGCGCCGCAAGATGTCTTCCATGCGGTCCTTCACCTGCAACTTCTGTTTCTTCAGGTTGACTTCTTCGATTTGCTCGGGTTCTGAGAGGTAGTGCTTGGTGATGAGCTCGTGGAGTCGATCTTCCAGCGCGTGATGCTTGTCGGACAGGCTGTGGAATTCCTCGTCTGTCTGCAGCAACAGTTCCTTGAGGTTCTGTGACTGCCCATTCATGCTCCGCCTCCTTGAACTGGCTCCGTCAGCGGGGGGATCGTCGCGTACGGCAGCATGGCTTCCCGACTTCTAGGCGAAAACTAGCACATGGCTCAGGGGGTTGCAAGCTGTCACCCACGGTCGCGCTCATCACGCCACAAAACGAGCGCATCTTCGATGGGATTCGTGTAATAGCCCCGCCGGACGCCCGACGTGGAGAAGCCCAGGTGCTCGTACAGGTGCCGCGCCACCTCGTTTGAACGCCGCACCTCAAGCGTCGTGCGCCGTGCGCCCAGCCGGACTCCTTCCTGAAGCACATGATTGAGGAGCGCGGTGGCGATCCCCCGGCGACGGTACGGCGGCGATACGGCGAGGTTGTTGATGTGCAGCTCGTCGAGGACGCGCCAGAACGAGCAGAACCCGACGATCTCCCCCGCCTCGTCGCGTGCGACGTAACAGAACGAGACGCCGACGTTCGCAAGCTCGGCCAGGTACATCTCACGGGTCCAGGGGCTCGTAAACGAATCGCTTTCGATCGCCAGAACCGCATCAAGGTCCGGCCCCAGTACGAGCGGCTCTATCGTCATTTGACTCGCGGCGCGTCGAGCGATCGCCTCTCGCGTTCGACCTCGGCATCGGGCCGCCGCACGTAGAGCGGCCGGACGGCGGCGGGCTCGATGGTGAGCCCTGCGCGATCCTGCTCGCTGGCCAGGCATCCGATCGTCCCCGCCAGCGCTGGCACCGCGATGATGCGTGCGCCGGGCAAGTACCGGCTGATGGCATCGGCGGACGCCGCGACGCCGTCGCCAACCAGGCTCATGGTCCGATCCCCGACCACGCGTGCCCAGTGCTCCAGGAGTGCGCCTGGCTCGCCGACGTGGGGTCCTTCCATCTCGGTGACTCGGCTCAAGGGTCCATGTACCCCGTCGGCGACGGCGTACAACGCGCTGAAGACATCACGACGGTGCGCATCCATCACCACGCCGATCACGGAGCCAGCCGCCACCTCGTACGAGGCCGCGTGCGCCGCTGCCTCCAGCGCCGAGATCGCCGCGACCCGTCGGCCGTGGACGAACGCCAGGCCCTGCATGGTGGCGATGCCGATCCGCAACCCCGTAAACGATCCGGGGCCCGCCGCCACGGCAAAGAGATCGACGTCGCGGGTCGCGAGGCCGCGTTCGGTGAGCACGTCGAGCAATTCGCCCGGCAGACGCTCCGCGTGAGTGCGCGACGGATCGCCGCGCCGTTCGATCGCGACCGCCCCGTTTTCGATCAACGCCACGCTTCCCGCGCGCGTCGTGGTGTCCAGTGCCAGAACCAGTTCCACGCGTACCAGATTACTCAATTACCAGATGTACACTATCACCAATGTCTGTCACGCCTGCGATGCGTCAGTACCTGGACGCCAAGCAGCAGCATCGCGACGCCATCCTGTTTTTCCGGATGGGCGATTTCTACGAGATCTTCTACGAGGACGCGCTCGTCGCGTCGCGCGCGCTCGAGTTGACGCTGACATCGCGATCGAAGGACAGCAACGGCGGCGGCATCCCGATGTGCGGCGTCCCCTTCCACGCCGTCGATACCTACATCGCGCGTCTTGTCCGGAAGGGATTTCGCGTCGCGATCTGCGACCAGGTCGAGGATCCGCGAAAAGCCAAGGGGTTGGTCAAGCGCGAGGTCGTACGCGTCGTCTCGCCCGGCACGCTGACCGACGCCAGCTATCTCGATGCGCGTGAGCCGGCGTTCCTGATGGCGATCGCCCACCCCCAGAGCGAGGCGGCGACCATCGGCGTTGCGCTCCTCGATCTCTCAACGGGCGAATTCTCGGCCGCCGAATACAGCGGGCCCGAAGGGCCCCAGGCTCTCGCCGACGAGATCGCCGTCATCAGGCCGCGGGAGGTGATCGTGCCGCAGGGCACGATCGCCGGCCAGCCGGCGGAGGCGGTGATGGCCGCCTGTCCCGCGCTGACGACAACGGCGCTGACGATGACGCCCGTGGACGCCTGGACCTTCGACGCTGAATCCGCGCGCCGGACGCTGCTCGATCAGTTGCGGGCGGGCGGACTCGAGGGCTTCGGGCTCGACGGCCATCCGGCGGCGGTGTCGGCCGCTGGTGCTTTGGTGCATCACCTCCGCAACACCCAGAAAGTTGATCTAGCGCACGTCCGCGCGATCGCGTACCGGCAGCGCGCCGACTGTCTGCTGATCGATCCGACCACGCTCAAACACCTCGAGATCCTCGAAGGGTCCGACGGCGGTCGGGACGGTTCCGTGCTCGACGAACTCGATGAGACCGTCACCTCGATGGGCAGCCGCCTGCTGCGCTCGTGGCTGTTGCGGCCCCTGCTCGGACTCGAACGAATTCGCGATCGACTGGATGCGGTCGAAGAACTGGCGTTCCGGACGACGGAGCGCGGCAAGGCGCGCGAGACGATCAAGCCGGTGCTGGATCTCGAACGGCTGGTAGCCCGCGCCGCGCTCGGCACGGCCGGCCCGCGAGATCTCGTCGGCCTGAAGCAGTCGCTGGGCCTCGTTCCGCGCGTCCGCACCGTCCTGGCCGATCTCCAGGCGCCGCTCGTCCGATCCCTGATCGCCGAGCTGGACGATGTGCCGGACGTGCGCGGCCTGATCGAGGCGACGCTCGTGGACGATCCGCCCGCGCTGGCCAGGGACGGCGGCTTCACACGCGACGGCGTTGACGCGGAGCTGGACGAGCTGACCACGATCAGCCGTTCGGGCAAGCAGGTGATTGCCGAAATGGAGGATCGCGAGCGCGCGCGAACCGGCATCAGCTCGCTGAAGGTCCGCTTCAACCGCGTCTTCGGGTACTACATCGAGGTGTCGCGATCGAATCTGCACGCCGTGCCACCGGACTACCAGCGCAAGCAGACGATTGCGGGCGGCGAACGCTTCATCACGCCGGGACTGAAGGAGTACGAAGAGAAGGTGCTCGGCGCCGACGAACGGATTCTCGAACGCGAGCTCGACATCTTCGAGCGCCTGCGATCGAGCGTGGCGGCGGAGGCTCCGCGGATTCAGGCGACCGCACGTGCCCTCGCGACGCTCGACGTGCTCGCAGGCCTGGCCGAAGGCGCGGCGGTTCGCAACTACACGAAGCCGCACGTGCATGACGGCGACGAGCTGTCGGTCAGCGATGGACGGCACCCGGTGGTCGAGCGGCGGACGGGGTCGTCAGGCCAGGCGTTCGTCCCCAACGACATCAATCTGAACGGAGCGGCGTGTCAGCTCGTGATCCTGACGGGGCCGAACATGGGTGGGAAGTCCACCTATCTGCGCCAGACAGCGCTGATGTGCTTGCTGGCGCAGGCCGGATCGTTCGTCCCTGCGAAAGCCGCCAAGCTGCCCCTGGTCGATCGAATTTTTGCCCGCGTGGGCGCGTCGGACAACATCGCACGCGGACACTCGACGTTCATGGTGGAGATGCAGGAAACCGCGAACATCCTCCACACGGCGACATCGCGCAGCCTGGTGGTCCTCGACGAGATCGGGCGAGGTACGGCGACGTTCGACGGCCTGAGCATTGCGTGGGCAGTGGCCGAATTTCTCGCGACCAACCCGCGGATGCGTCCCAAGACGCTCTTCGCGACGCATTACCACGAGCTGACGGACCTGGCCGACGCGACGCCTGGAGTCGTGAATTTCCACGTCGCCGCCCGCGAATGGAAGGACGACATCGTCTTTCTCCACAAGATTGTGCCCGGCCGGTCCGATCGCAGCTACGGCATCCAGGTCGCCCGCCTCGCCGGACTGCCCCGCGCCGTCACCGACCGCGCGCGGGAAATCCTCTCGGCTCTCGAACGCGACGAGCTCGCGCGAGGCGGACGGCCGTCGGTCACGGGATCCACGACCGACCCGCAGCGTCAGCTCGGATTGTTCCAGGCGCCGCCCCAGGACGATCGGCTGCGCGAGCAGATCGCGGCGATTGACGTCGATCGGATGACGCCGCTCGAAGCGTTGACGGCGCTGGCCGCGCTCAAAAAAGAGGCCAGCGGCGGATGACACAGACACGCGGCCCGCGGCCTTCTGTCCTCCGCGTCCTCCGTGGTGGAGAGCTTTGCCTCGCTCTGGTGATCGTTCTGACAGCGTCGGGATGTGTGCGTCGTCCTGTGGACAACCCCAACATCATCGTCATGGGTGTGACGAGCGGGCCCAATAACCTGGACCCGCGCATCGGGACCGATGACACCTCCCAGAAGCTCGGCCAGTTGATTTTCAGCAGCCTCGCCTATCTTGACGAGCGTCTTCAGGTGGCTCCCCACCTTGCCGAACGCTTTGAGAACCCGGACCCGCTGACGTGGGTCGTGCCGCTTCGTCGGGGCGTCAAGTTCCACGATGGTCACGAACTGACGTCGGCGGATGTGGTGCACACGTTCCGCAGCATGCTCGCGCCGGGTTTCGTGACGCCCTTGAGGGGCGCGTTCCGGATGGTGAGCTCGATCGACGCGCGCGATCGGTACACGGTCGTGTTCACGCTGAAAGAGCCGTTTCAGACCTTTCCCGGGAACCTCGTGATTCCCCCGATTGCTCCTGAGAGCGCCGGTGCGTCATTCGGCGATCATCCGATCGGGACGGGTCCGTACCGATTCGTGCGCCACCTGGTTGACGACCGCATCGAGTTGGCGGCGTTCGAGGACTATTGGGGGGGGCGGCCCAGAAACGACGGGATCGTCTTTCGATTTGTGCCCGATGACATCATGCGCGGACTCGAGCTCCGCAAGGGCACCATGGACATCGTCGTCAACGACATCGCGCCGGACATCGTTCATCAACTGGCGTCCGAGCCGACGCTCCAGAAGGTGGAATCGCCCGGGACCGACTATCAGTACATCGGATTGAATCTGAGGGACCCGATTCTCAAAGATCTGCGGGTGCGCCAGGCGCTCGCGTATGCCGTGGACTATCAGGCCATCATCCAGTATCTGCGCCGCGGGCTCGCCTATCCGGCGGTCGGTCTCATTCCGCCCGTCTCGTGGGTGTTCGAACCGGGTCTGTTTGCGTTCACCCACGATCCTGTCACCGCGAGCCGGCTCCTCGACGAAGCAGGGTACCCCGATCCCGATGGCGACGGTCCAGCCACCCGGTTCAACCTCTCGTTGAAGGTGTCGAACAGCGAGTTCAACCGGCTGCAGTCGGCGGTGCTGCAGCAGAACTTCCGGGCGGTGGGCATTGGCCTGGACGTCCGCACGTATGAGTTTGCGACCCTGTATGCGGACGTCCTGAAAGGCAATTTCCAGCTCTATTTCCTGCAGTGGTCAGGCGGGTACTGCGCGGATCCGGACATCCTCCGTCGCGTCTTCCACTCGCAGCAGACGCCGCCCTCCGGTTTCAACCGCGGATATTTCAACGACCCACGTGTGGACGCGCTCATCGATCGGGGCACCACCTCCACCGATCCAGCCGAGCGAAAACGGCTGTTCGGCGAGGTCCAGAAACTCCTTGCGAAAGAGGTGCCCTACATCAGTCTGTGGGACAAAACCAATTACGCGGTGGCGCAACGCACGCTTACGGGTATCCATCTCAGACCCGCCGCCGATTTTCTCTTCCTCAAAGATGTGGCCCGCACCTCGTCTGCTCGCTCGACTGATCACTAGCGTCGCGCTCATCGCCGTTGCGACCGAGCTCCGGGCCTCGTCGTGGGTCGATTACGCGTACTCGTTTCGCACGATCGCGACTGAGCATTTCTCCATCCATTTTCACGAGGGTGAAGAGCGGCTGGCTGCTCGACTCGCCGGAATTGCTGAAGACGTCTGGCAGGAGCTGGGACGCCCGTTCGGCACTGTTCTTCCACGTCATACGCACGTCGTGCTTGCTGATCTGAGTGAACTGTCGAACGGGTTCGCGACTCCGCTTCCCTACAACACCATCTTCGTGACCGCGGCGTGGCCCGGCGGTGCCGAGTTTATCGGCAAGACCGACGACTGGTTGCGGGTGGCCTTTACCCACGAGTTCACACACGTGGTGCATCTCGATCGATCTGAGGGCTGGGCGAAATATGTCCGAGGCGTCTTCGGCCGGACGGCGTTGGCGTTTCCGAACCTGTATTTGCCCAGATGGCAGATCGAAGGACTGGCGACGTATGAAGAAAGCCGGCTCACCGGCGCCGGAAGGCTGCACGCCGGGGAATTCCGCGCTGTGGTCAGCGAAGCGGCGCGCGCCGACAGGTTCCGCCCACTCGGTGAGGTCAATGGGGGCTTGACGGATTGGCCCGGCGAACTCGGTGCCTACGCGTACGGGGTCGGGTTCCACGAGTATCTCGCCCAGAGGTATGGGTCGGATTCGTTTGCGCGCCTGGCGGCCGCTACCGCAGGCCGCGTGCCGTTCACGGCGTCGCGTGTCTTTCAGACTGTATATGGCGAGTCGCTTGGCACGCTGTGGCTCGCGTATCAGCGGAGCGTCGAAGGTCAGCCGATCGCGCGCGCGCCTGTCACGATGGCCTCCGCAACGCCGACTCGCCTCACCACGCATGGATTCAACGTGACCGGTCCCCGCTACGACCGCACGACCTGCGCAGGCTGCGCCCCCTCGATCGTCTATTCAGCGCGCTCGCCTGAGGGTTTCCCCGGCCTCTACGAGATCACACGCAACGGATCGCCGCCTCGGCAAATCGCGGAGCGTTACTTCGGGTCGACAACCGCCGTTGCGCGCGACACCATCTATTTCGACCAACACGAACTGCGCCGTAACAGCAGCTTGTACAGCGATCTCTACGGCCTCGACCGTGCGACGGGACATATCACGCAGCTCACCGCCGACGTCCGGCTGCTCGATCCGGATCTCTCACCCGACGGCGCCACGCTCGTGTGCGTGCAGGCGGCGCCGGGCCGCCGCGATCTGGTGCTGGTCTCGATCGCAGGCGGCTTCACTCGCACCGTGTTGCTGTCCGAGCCCGACACACAGTTCAACGCCCCGCGCTGGTCCCCGGACGGCCGGACCATCGCCGTCGAGCGCCACTCCCTGGGGCGCGATTCGGAGGTGGTCCTCGTCGATCCGGTCAGCCGGGAGGTTCGGGTGGTTGCCGCTCAACAGGGTGTCCGTTTCGTCACGCCTGCGTGGCGTGGCGATGGCCGGGCCCTTGTGCTCGCGGCCGACTTCGACGAGGAGCCGTTCAATCTGTACGAAGTGGATGTGACGACTCCAACCGTCGTTCGCCAGCTCACCGCGACGACCGGGGGGGCGACGTGGCCCGACGTGTCGCCCGACGGCGCGACGATCGTCTTCGTCGGCTATACCGCTGACGGCTTCGATCTGTTCGAGATGCCCTACCCGCGCGAGGCGCTTGGCACACGAGCCCTGAACGACCGAACGGAGGTGCCAGCAACGGAGTCAGCGGAACCGGTCTCCGTTTCGTACAGCCCGTTGCCGACACTGATTCCGACGTCGTGGTCCCCGATCATCGACGGCGATCGCAATCAGCTCCGCATCGGCGCCGCCAGCGCGGCGTCCGATCTCCTCGGCTATCACGCGTACTCGGCTGCCGTCAGCTGGCTGGCGAGCCGCCCCGCCGGCGCTCCCGCTCCCCGCTCGGCCGTACCCGACTGGCGGGCGTCCTACCAGTACGCGCGCTGGCGCTCGATCCTCTGGATGTCGGCGTCGGCGAATACCTCGTTCTTTGCCGGACCGGCTGGCGACGGGAGTCTCCCGTCCACAGCCACGTTGCGCGAGCGAGAGATCGAAGGAGGCGTGTCTCTCCCGTTTCGCCACGTCAGGCTGTCGCAGCTGGCCCTCACGACGCTCGTGCGAGGCTCGAACGAGTTCACGTTGCCGGACCGGGTCGCCACGGTGAATCGCGCCGCCTGGCGGATGGGTTGGGCGCTGAACTCCTCGCGGCGATATGGCTATTCAGTCAGTCCGGAAGACGGCGTGCAGGTGGGCGTCACGGGCGAGCTGGCTCGCGAAGCGTTGGGATCGTCAGCTGACGCGAACGCCGCCACAGTTGACGTTCGCGCCTACATGTCGCCCTTCGCGCGTCATCACGTGCTGGCGCTGCGGGTTGGCGGGGGGTGGTCTTCAGGCGACGAGGCCGTTCGCCGTTCGTTCCATCTCGGCGGCCCTCAGCCCAATGCCCAGACGTTGAGCTTCAACCGGCAGGCGTTCAGCCTGCTTCGTGGATTCGAAAGCGATACCTTCGCCGGCAGCCACGTGGCCCTGACGAACGCCGAATATCGCTGGCCGCTCGCACGTCCGCAGGCCGGGCACGGCACATGGCCTCTGTTTCTTCACACGATCCATGCCGGGATTTTCGGCGACGTGGGCCACACCTGGACACGCGAGTTCAGCGTCCGCGATCTCAAGACGTCCGTCGGCGGCGAGCTCTCGTTCAATCTCGTCGCGGCATACGCGTTCCCGGTAACCGTCACCGTTGGCGCGGCGCGGGGCCACGACGGCAGCGGCAGCGTTCGCGATCGCTCAGTGGCGTATGTGCGTATCGGCGGGTCGTTCTAGGTCTTGTTCAGGGTATCCAGCTCGCGCTTGGCTTCCTGCGTGAACGGCGAATCCGGAAACTCCGTGACGAGGCGATTGAAGGTCTGTTTCGCGTCAGGACCTTTGCCCGCGTCCCGATAGGTCCGTCCGAGCTGCATCAGGATGCCGTCGATGGGCAGCGGGCCGTCCTTGCGCTGGGCCAGTTCCTTGAACGTGTTGATGGCCTGTTCGTACTGCCCGGCGCGCGCCTGCGCTTCGGCCATGCCGAGCCGAGCCATCTCTCCGTAGATGCTGCTCGTGCCGGCGCGTTGAATCACGTCCTGATACGCGGTCACGGCAGCGGCCGGATTGCCCATGGCAACCTGGGCGCCCGCTTCCTGGTATCTCGCGAAGATGCCGGAGTCGGTGGAGGGATACGCGTCGGCGGCGGTCTTGAACTTCGCGGCGGCGGCCTCGAGGCGCGCGCGCTCGGTCGGATACGGTCCCGGCTGCGTCGGCGTCGCCACGCGCGATTCCTGCGCGCTCATCGCATCGGCGAGCAACGCATGCGCCCGGGATTGCACCCGCTCGCGATACAGGAGGTAGCCGGCGGCCACCACGATCGCCACGGCCACGACCGCCACGAGAATCGTGGTTTCCCGCTTCCGCTGTTCGAAGACATCCCGCGCCTGCAGGGCGAAGTGCTGCAGCTCGTTCTGCTTGAGGTGATGACGTTCTGCCCTTTTCATACCTCACTATTCTATCCTCACGCCGGCAGGCGCACGTCCAGCCCCTAGACGATGTGTCCGGACTGGTTGATGTCGCCGAAAATCAGGCTGAACGCGCTTGAATCGAACGTCCCCTGCTGCTTGCGCAGATTTGCCTGCTGCAGCAATTGGATCACCGTATAGAGCTTGTCGTTCACGAGCCCGATGGCCGTTCCGGAGGCGCCGACGTTGTAGCTCTTGCCGCCGCACCCTGTCGGCGTCACTGTGAAACCGTACGCCGCCGCGTAGTTGCCACCCGCCAGCGTCGAGCTCGTGACGTACGCGGCAATCGCTGCGCCCATCATCTGCGCGTTGGTCTTCGGCGACCCCTGATTGAAGAACGTGACGAAGAGCGCGGCGACATCGTTATTGGTCTTGTTCGTCAGGTTGTTGCTCGAATTCGCTCCGTAGAGATACGGGAAATTCGACGCCAACCAGTTGGCCATGTTCTTGGCTGTCGGCCCACCGTTCATCGCCTTGATCAGTGCCTGCCCGTTGCTGTTCTTCCAATAGCCCACCGATCCGGTGTCGCCGACGCTGACAAGCGTGACGTAGCCGAAGTTCAGGTTGGGGCGCACTTCACCGGCCGCGAGCGTCACCGTCAAGGGGCTCGCCGTGAAGAGGCCCTTGTCGCCCGCCACTGCCGGGGCGCTGACCGACCAGCTCCCCGCAGTGAGATTCGAGAACGAATAGCTGCCGTTCGCGGCGCTGGTGGTCGTCGCACCATTCGAAAGGGTGACGGTGACGCCGCCGATCGTCGCCTCGCCCGCGTCGAACGTCTGATTGCGGTTCGCATCGACGTACACGTATCCGTTGAGTCCGCTGGGCAGCACGCCCACGTAGTGGTCGACGTTGCTGGCCGTGACCGTGGGCAGCCCGCCTGGCGGCGTCCCGACGACCGTACCGGTATTGGTGTATGGGCCGGACACGGCCGTGCCGGTCTTGGTGCACGTCCAGCTCGCGCCGCTGGCCAGCGTCGGAATCGTGCAAATCGTGCCGGCAATCTTGTTGTCGGTCACCACCACATTGCTCAAGGTGACGTTGCCGATGTTCTGGACCTCGTACGTCCATGTCACGGTCGACCCGACGAACACCGTTGGACCTGCCGTGGCGTCGTTGTCGGTGCCATTGGTCTTCTTGACGATCCGGATGCCCGGCGCGACGCCGAAGTAGTTGTCCGGGTTACTGCCCGACACCGTCTGGTTGAGAGCAGACTTGCCTGTGACGGTCCCGACGTTGGTGTACTGGCCGGCCACTGCGGACCCTGTCTTGGTGCAGGTCATGTTCGCGCCGACGGCCAATGTCGTGGCCGGGCATGTGATGGCGCCGACCTTGTCGTCGGTCAGCGCAATGTTCGATAGTGCCACGTTGCCGGTATTGCTGATCACATACGTCCAGATGACCGTCGAGCCGACGGCCACGTACGGGCCGGGCGCGACGTTGTTGTCGGTGCCGTTGGTGTTCTTGACGATCGCGATCCCCGGCGCCGACCCGAAGTAGTTGTCCGGGTTGCTGGCCGACACGTTCGGACCGACCGGCGGCGTGCCGGTCACGGTTCCCATGTTGGTGTACTGACCAGCCACGGCGGTCCCGGTCTTGGTGCACGACATGTTCGCGCCAGGAGCCAGTGTCGTCTGCGGACAGCCGACGGCTCCGACCTTGTCGTCGGTCAGCGTCACGTTCGTGAGCGTCACGTTGCCGGTGTTGGTAATGAGGTACGTCCACGTGACCGTGGAGCCGACGGCCACGCTCGGTCCAGGGGCGACGTTGTTGTCGGTGCCGTTGGTCGTCTTGACGATCGTGATGCCGGCGGTCACGCCGAAGTAGTTGTCTGGATTGCTCGCCGTCACGGTCTGATTCAGCGGCGACTGTCCCGTCACCGTTCCGATGTTGGTGTACTGACCGGCCACCGCGGACCCCGTCTTGGTGCAGGTCATGTTCGCGCCGACGCTCAATGTCGTCGCCGGGCATGTCACGGCGCCGACCTTGTCGTCCGTGAGCACGATGTTCGACAGCGCCACGTTGCCAGTATTGGTGATCAGATACGTCCAGGTGACCGTCGAGCCGACGGCCACGTACGGACCGGGCGCAGCGTTGTTGTCGGTGCCGTTGGTGTTCTTGACGATCGCGATCCCCGGCGCCGACCCGAAGTAGCTGTCCGGGTTGCTGGCCGTCACGTTCGGACCGACCGGCGGCGTCCCGACGACAGTACCGACGTTGGTGTGGGAACCGGGGGTGGCGGTGCCGATTTGCGTGCAGGTCATCGTTTCGCCGGCCGACAACGTGGACGCAGGACAGGTGACCGTTCCCCCCTGGTCATCGGTCACCGTGACGTTCGTCAACGGGACGTTGCCGGTGTTGGTCACGGTGTAGGTCAAGGTGATCGTCGACCCTGGTTCGACGTAGAGGCCCGGCGTCGTGTCGTTGTTGGTCCCGTTGGTGGTCTCGACGATCGTGATGCCGCTGGTGGCGCCGAAGTAGTTGTCCGGGTCGCTGGCGGTCACATTCGCGCCGACGGGCGGCGTACCGATGACGGTGCCGGTATTGGTGTACTGACCCGCTGTTGCCGTCCCCTGCGCCGTGCATGACGTGCTCTGCCCATGCGCCAGGGTCGGAACTACACAGATCGCGCCGATCCTGTCGTCGGTCACGGTGACGCCGGTCAAATCCACATTACCGGAGTTGGTGATTTGGTACGTCCAAACAACCGCATCCCCGACGGGGATATAGACGCCCGGAACCGCGTTGTGGTCAGCGCCGTTCGTCAACTTGACGAGGGTGATCGCCGGCGCCGAGCCGAAGTACGAGTCCGAGTCCGTACTGCTGACCGAAGCGCCGGTCGGCGGTGTGCCCGTCGCGCTGCCCACGTTCGTGTGCTCGCCGGGCGCGGCCGTGCCTGAAGCCGAGTAGGTCCACGTCTCGTTCGTGTCCAGTTTGCCGTTGCTGTTGGTGTCCCCGGCAGGATTGAACGTCGGAGTGAAGTCGTCCGCTGGGTTCCCCGGCGTGCCGTTGTCGTCTGTGATCACGATATTCGAAAGGGGCACATTGCCGGTGTTCGTCACCTCGTAGGTCCAGACCACGGTCGAACCGGATTCGACGGTTGCCGTACTGCCGGCCGTGTGATCAGTGCCGTTCGTGCTCTCGACGATCTTGATGCCCGGCGCGGGCGTATCGCCGCTGCCTGGGCAGCTGTAGGCGAAATTCAGATCGTTCTGAAATGCGCCCTCTGCGAGCGTGACAGACGCGGGACTCCACGTCAGCGTGTTGCCCGCCACGGTCGTCGGTGCGCTGAGCGTGTAACTGCCGGGAACGAGGTCGCCGAAGGTATAACCGGCGAGAGTCGTCGTCTGGTTCGACGATCCCGTGGGGCTCGTCAGACTGATCTCCACGTCAGCAATCGAGAGCTCATCGTTGCTTCGAATGTGGTTGTTGTCCGTGTCGCAGAAGGCATAACCGGAGATGCGACCGGCTTTGTAGCCGAACGCAATCGTGTGGTCGCTGGGCGTCTCGCGGCTCACCGTCACGCTCGCCGGACTCGTGTTGCTATCCGTTCCAGGGGTGCCCGCGCCCGTGCCGGTCGGCACCAGACCGGCCGGAGGAGCGGTGACCTCGACGGTGTAGCTGCCATACGGGACATTCTCGAACGAATACGCACCGCTCGCATCGGACGTGGTGACGGCAAGCACGGTTGAATCACTGCCTCGCAGGACAATTTCGACGCCGGCGATACCCGGCTCACCGGCATCCTGCACGCCGTTCCCGTTGACATCACGCCACACGAAATCGCCGATATGGCCTCCCACGCCAGGCGGCAACGCGAAGTTGCCGCAAATCTTCACGAGGCTATTGAGGTTCTGACTCGACGGGTTCACGGTCCCGTCGTTGTACCGCACGCCGCTCGTACCGCCCTCGACCGCCAGGCGCCCTTGTGTGGCGTAGAGACACGCATCCGGACCCACCTGCAGGAGGTCGCCGCGGAAGCCGCCCATCGCAAAGAAGGTCTGCGACGTTGGCGGTTGCGTGAAATCGAGCGAGGTTGATCCAGGGAGGGTCGGGAAATCGAAGCGCGTCATGGTGCCGCCGACGGGTGCCGTCCCAACGGGACAGCCGCTCGCTGGCTTCGCGAAGGTTGCCCCCGTTGCGTTCACGCACTGGCCCGCGAGGTCATCCGACTCGTTCAACGTGACCACGAACCTGGGTTCCGTGGCGTGAAAGGCGACTCCGTCGGGTTCCGATTCCATGTGGATCGGACACTGCGCGAACGCGCTGCCCGAGGGCGGTGCGGCCGGACAATTGAGCGCGCCACCGTCCGCGGGCGCGTCGAGCGAGAGCAGTACCGCCGGCCGCTTCAGGATGACCAGGCTGTTTTCGAGTGAATAGACGTCGCGGTGCGCGGCGAAGAGGAACTGCCCGCTTGGATCGAAGTACAAGCCATCAATGAACGCCCCGGGGCTGCGCGCGATCCGAGCGAACACCTTCGGATGCTGGGGGTCGGTCGGGTCCACGTCGAACAGGGTGCACGTCGTCGTGGGGGTGAAGTTCTCAAACGCCTCGTCCCACGTGCCCGACGAGTAGTGACAGTCCTGACCGACGTAGACGATGTGGTGCGCGTTCCCGCGCACGAGCGGGTCGACCGCCACGCCCAGCGCGTTGCCTGGTTCACCCATTGGTCCGGTGATCACGGCGCCGGTCGACGCATCCAGTCGCCACAGACCGGTGAGTGAGGCCGAATACATGAAGCCGTCGGGATGGTTGACCAGCCCGCAGCCACCAGCACCGCCGAGGGAGATTCCTGTTTCGCCCGACACGGTAGTTCCGTCTGCCGCGAATCGATGGAGGATGGTGTTCTCGAAGAGACACTCACTTGCCCAGGCATCGCCATTGGGCGCAAACGCGACGCCTCCGAGAATTTTCGTGTTGTTGTATTGGTCCGTTCCGAGATCACCGCTGACCCCGAACAACTCCTGCGTGAACTGAGGACCCGTCGGCTGGTGTTGCAGGAAGATGAACGACTTCCCCGGTCCGTCGGCCCACATCGCGACGGCTGACCACGAGAGTGCGACCGCCACTGTTGACGCCCTGATCACTCGTCGAACCGATTGGATCTTCAACACTGTGTCTCTCCTGATACGCGGATCGCCAGATCTCGGGCGATCAACGCCTGCATCGTCGACGGCTGCTCTGTCGAATGTGTCGCGATGACGAGACGCAGGAGACGTGCCGTGTGAATCGCGTGAAGAGGCTCGCGCGATCGCATCTGAACAACCGCAGGAGTTGCACAGAGTTACGCACGCTGGCGACACGCGATTCCGAACGGCGCTGATATCGACCGAACGAAATTCAGATGGGGGTTTTGTAACCGGTGAATCGAGATTGAGTGGTGCGCCCGGGCAGAATTGAACTGCCGGCCCCCCGCTTAGGAGGCGGGTGCTCTATCCCCTGAGCTACGGGCGCGCGAGGTCAGAGCGTCAGTGTAGCAGGTCTTTTTCCGATGCTGCACCGCGCGGACTGCAGGACGGTACGAGGCTTGCTCTTTGACCCTGGTGGCGCCGGAACCAGTACGATGGTATCCGAGCCGTGACTTGAAGAAGGCTGTCTACTTCTACGCGTTCTTCATCGCGTATTTCACACTGTATCCCTGGCAGGTGGCCTCCCCGGGTGAGTCCCTTCTTCAGGGACTCCGTCCGCTCGCCGGACCGCGTGCGTACGTGGACGCCGTCGGCAACATCTTCTTTTACCTTCCTCTCGGCGTTCTGGGGGTTCTGACGTGGAGGAGGCGCGACGACCTGTGGCGGCGTGTCATCGCGGTGACCGCGAGTGGAGCGGCGCTCGCTCTGATCCTCGAAGCGGCCCAGGCCTGGATTCCTGGCCGCGATAGCAGCGTGCAGGACCTGCTGCTCAATACGTTCGGCACCATGGTCGGCGCGGGCCTTGCCCTCACGATCAACCGTGACCGTGGATCCGCCGCGACGTCGTCTCTCGTCGCGCCACGCTGGTCAACGCCTGTCGTCCTCGCGCTGGCGTGGCTTGTGGCCCAATGGTTTCCATTTCTGCCGGTTCTCCGCGTCCCGGCGTTGCGGTACTCGCTCGCCCACGCGATCCATCTGCCCTCGGGCCTCTGGCTTGACCTGGCGGATACGGTCATCGGCTGCCTGGTGCTGTCCCGTCTGTTGCGCGCCGTCGTGTCCCGATCCACCTGGCCCTTCGCCCTTCTCGCGGCTGGACTGGTGCTGCCCCTCCGACTCTTCCTGATGGCTGGTTCAGTGTCCTGGGTGCTGACGCTCGGGGCGGCCGCCGCGCTGCTGGTCTCACGCTTCGTCGTCACGGGATCCCGTCAGGAGACGCGCGTGCTCGCGAGTCTTGCGGTGCTCGTGATCGCTGCCAGAGTGCTGGGTACGGCGAACACCTGGGGCACGCCGGAGCCTTTCCCGCTACCGCCGTTCAGCGGACTGCCGGGCGCGGCACGAGACGCCGTGGTCCGCAACTACGCCTGGATGTTCTTTCTGTACGGCGGCACGTTGTGGATGTTGCGCGAGGTATTCGTGCGCCCCGCACAAGAGACACCACGGCCCTCCACGCGGGGCGCGCGGTGACGGTTGGACGACTACTGCCCTGTTGGAACGGCCTTCAGGCGGGAAGAGTGGTGGGTGCGGTAGCGGCGGGCGATCAGGGGGCTATTCGCTACTCAACGTAATCTCGATGACCTTGCCGAACTTAACTGGCTGGCCGCCGCGCTTGGCTGGTGTGTACTGCCACTTCCGCGCGGCGCGCAGCAATCGGTCGTCGTACTCGCGGTACGTCGGCTTGAGCAGCGTGGCGGATTCGACGGCGCCAGTCTCGTTGATGATGATCTCAAGGCGGCCCACCGGGTAAGGAGCGACGGCCGTGACTCCTGGCACGGTTCTCCACGGTGGCAGAGTCTGATCGAGTGTGAGTGGCGCCGTGACGTCCGGGTCCAGGGCGGTGAAAACTCGGCCGCGAGTCACCCCGGGTCTGGGCGGCCCATCAGTAGCCGTGGCTGAGATCGGCGGTGGAACGATCACAGCGGCAGGAGGCGCGGGAGACGGGGCGACCGGAGGCGCGGGTACGACAGGCGGCGCGTCCGTTGGCGGAGGATCCGACGCGACAGCAGGGGCGGCTGCGACCGAGGCATCGACTATGCGCGACGCCTCGATGACGTCGATGAAGCCGCTGGAAATCGTTTTGATGTCGCGCAACAACGGACTGCGCTGTTCGTTCAAGCCGGGATCGTCGATGAGCGCCACCACTGCCCGGAACCCTGACGCAGCCTCCTCATACCGGCGCGCGTCGAAGCTGATCTTCGCGGCGGCGTACGACTCCTGCAAGAGTTCCGGGAGCACTGCCCGTTTGACGTTCAGCACGAGCCCCTTTAAACGTGGAGGCGAGCTCGGTGACGGCTGGTACAGCGGCTCCTGCCGCACGAGCGCCTCGACGACCTTCACGGCATCGTCCTCACGTCTGAGCGCCATCAGGCACAGCGCCCGGTACTCCCCGGCATCCACGCGGTTTTCAAGACTGGGTGGAACTGAATCGAGCAGACGCAGGCAGTGGTCGTAATCAGCAGCGGCGTACGATTCTTTGGCGGCAGCCAATGGCGTCTGGGCGCCCGCCTGCATTCCCCACACTGCGGCGACAAGCACCGCGACCACCCCGCTGCCGCGCACGATGACTCTCACGGCATTGCCCTTTTGCGCGCAACAATCTGCAAACCAGATTCCACGTCAGTTATCTGGGCCGCAACGACACCTCGATGACCTTCCCGAACTTGACTGGTGTGCCGCTCCGTTGGGCCGGCGAATACTTCCAGCTCCGGGCCGCTCGAAGCACCTGGTCGTCGTAGCCCAGATAAATCGGTTTCAGGAGCGTGACCGATTCGACCGATCCGGTCTCGTCGATGATGACCTCGATCTGACCCGGCGGAATGACGCCGAAGGCAACGTTGCTCCGAACCGGATTCCACACGGGAAGTTCCTGGGTCAGCGTGATCGGCGGTGTGACGTCCGTGTCGGAGGCCGTGTAGATGCGCTCACGGACAGGCGCGACGGGTGGATCGGGCGCCACAACTGCAGCCGCGGCCGGGACGACCGGCGCGGGTGCGCGTGACGCGGCAATGATGTCCAGAAAGCCGGCTGCCAGGGTTTTCAGATCGCGCAGCAGGACGTTCTCGTGCTCGGCCAGGGCCGGATCGTCGATGACCGCAATGACCGTGCGGAATTCAGCCACCGCCTGATCGAACTGGTGGGCGTCGAAGTCGCGCTTCGCTGCGGCATACGAATCCTGCAGAATGGCGGGCAACACCGCCTGCTTCACGTCGCGCACGAGGCTCTTCAGTCTGGGAGGTGATGCGGTGGACGGCTGGTACCGCGGCTCCTTTCGCACGACCGTCTCGACGGCCTTCATGGCATCGCTCTCGCGGTTGAGCGCCATCAGACAGAGCGCCCGGTACTCACCGGCGTCCACGACGTTGTCAGCGCCCGATCCGATCGAATCGAGCGCGCTCAGACAGCGGTCGTACTCGGCCGCGGCGTACGATTCCTTGGCCGTATCGAGGGGGGTCTGTGCACCGGCGGACGCGGCCCAGGCGCCGGCGAGCAGCACGGTCACGAGGCCGCTTGCGCGTGCGATGGTTCTCATGTCACTTGTCCTTCCGCTGTAAGTCAACGGTGACGCGGGCGGGCTGCCGAAGCGTCACGTCCACCGTTCGCTTGATCTCGCCCAGTTCCGGATGTCTGAAGGTGATCTCGTGAGGCCCGGCGGAGACCTGCAGATTGCCGAGCGGCGTCTCACCGATCCGTCGACCATCGAGAAACACTTCCGCCCAAGGAAGCGCGTTGACGTTGAGTGTGCCGTTCGGCAGCTGCATCGCGATGTGCGTGGCCTTGCCCGGCGACACCTCGACGACCTGGCGCGATTGAAACCCCAGGGCGTCGTTCACGAAGTCGAGCGTGTGCTGACCCACCTCCAGGAGGATTCGCTCCGCGCGGCTGGTGCCCAGCAGCCGTCCGTCCTCGAGCACCTGCAATTCCGCTGGCGCGTTCACCGTGATGCTGCCTGATGTCTGCGTCACCGAGGCGAAGAGCGTCGCCTTTGCACCAGCGTCCACCACGACGGTCTGCTCGACTCGTCCGGTGGGCCCCTCGATGACCACCGCATGAATACCGGGCGCGACGCCCGGCACGGTCAACGGCGTCTCTCCACGCGTTCGGCCGTCAACTTTCCAGCACAGTGGGATCCGAAGCTTGGAATTCACGTGACTTGAAGTCGCG
>JADMIO010828235.1_pt1 | contig 44112 bp, 50 predicted proteins | sample 8958161 | NCBI WGS metagenome assembly JADMIO01 (sample SAMN16585339, study PRJNA669376) | soil metagenome | isolation source: Crop rotation soil | place: USA: Cullars Rotation, Alabama | collected 2011
CGCGACAACTTGTCCACGTGGAATTCTAAGCTTAGGATCCCAATGTGCTGGAAAGCAATGGTATGTCGTATCCGGATTTTTTTCCTTGGACCAGGTCGCTGTACCCGATTTTAATCAATTTATTTGGGTCAGCTTCCCAACTAAATCTGGTCCTATCTTCGTTCAGTGTCATTTTGTCGTTTTTTGTTATTCGGAAGCTCTTTGGTTCTAATTTTGCAGCCTTAGGTGCCGCAACGGTTTTAGCAGTATCTTACAACCATATCGTTTGGAGTGGATTTATTCTAACCGAACCTCTCTCGGTTTTTTTGTTGTTTTTAACTATTTTGTTTTTGATTTATGATCTAGATTTATTATTAGGTCTAAGTTTGGCTTTTCTGATCTTAACGCGCTACGAATTTGTAGCTTTAATTTTTCCCATAATTATTTATTTAAAATCAAATGCCAAACTAACGAAAGAAAAATTGTTAAAAATGTTCTTGCCGACATTTTTAACGCTTTCACTTTTTGCGTTTGCTTTGAAGCCTTGGCCTTACAATTGGGGGAATAATTTTTCTAATTTGCAAAATTTATGGCTGCCTGTTTTGGCTTTTTTGGCATTAGTATTTTTAGCAGCAAAGTTTAACAGGTTTTTCATACCTTTATCCTTACTGGGATTTGTCATTCTTTGTTTTTATACCCAAAGCGCAAGAATATTTTTTCAAACAGATTTTTTGCTGGGTTTTTTGGCTTTAATTGGCCTGGTTATTATGGCTCGAGTGGAAGAATATCGCGGGTTATTTTGGTTTGTAATCTTAAACTCATTGATTTTCGGATATATGTATTATCAAGTCAATCCGGAAATTCAAAGATACTGGACCAATATCATTCCGTTATTGCTTATTCCAGTTGGAGTAGCAATTCAAAGCTTGATTAAAAATAAATTCTTGTTAACATTTATAATCCTAATTATTATTCTGCAAGCTAGAATAAGTTTTTTTGGAATCTCGAAATTAGACGATGGAATTTGGTTTGAAAAAGGATACGAAGAAAATTCGGCAGTAGTTTTGAAGGCTAAAATTAACAAAAATGACTTGTTGATAACTTCTTTTCCCGAACCATATTACTACTTTACGAAGAATTCTACTCAAAGTCTGGCACCAGATTTTCCGTATTTATATATTTCAGAAAATTTAGATAAGGAAAATGTCGTTATTGTGCAAGATATGGGCATGCGTGATCAGTTTCCACAATTTTCACAACTGATAGACGAGAAACTAAATGGTTTTTTGTTCGATGAATACAATATAGCTAGTAAGTATCGCTATGAAGGACGAATTGAATCCGAAACAAAACCCATTAGACTCTATCGAGTCAAATTAAGTGAACTTAAAGTTTTAATCCGAAATACTAATGAGTAATAAAAAACTTGCAGTCATTGGATTAGGTTATGTTGGGCTTCCGTTAGCGTTATTAGCAGTCAAAAAAGGATATCATGTAGTTGGAATTGACTTGAATCATGCCAAAGTTAACTCCATAAATCATGGCGAGAGTCCTTTTACAGACGAAAAAATTTCCGAAGATTTAAAAAATCATAAAATATACGCCACGACTGACTTTCGGGAGCTAAACGATATTAAAATAATGGTTATTTGTGTCCCGACTCCGGTTTATGAAGATTACATGCCTAATTTGGAGCCTGTGGAAAGAGCAGCTTCGACATTGGGTAAATTTTTAAAAAAAGGGGATTTGGTAATTTTAGAATCGACGGTAAATCCGGGAGTGACAGAAACATTTGTTTTGCCAATTTTGGAAAAAGCTTCAGGACTCAAAGGCGGAGTGGATTTTCATTTGTCCCATTGTCCCGAGCGAATAAATCCGGGTGATTCGAATTGGGATGTGGAAAATATTCCGCGAGTCGTTGGGAGTTTGGATGAAAAAGGATTACTCAAAACCGTAAAATTTTACCGCAATTTGATTAATGGCGAAGTCCGGCCCATGACGTCTTTGAAGGAAGCGGAAGCAGTAAAAGTTGTGGAAAATACTTTTCGCGATGTCAATATTGCTTTTGTAAATGAATTGGCCATGTCATTTTCCAAACTCGATATCGACGTCGTCAATGTCATTCAAGGAGCATCCACTAAACCTTTCGCATTCCTTCCGCATTTTCCCGGATGTGGCGTAGGAGGACATTGCATTCCGGTTGATCCTTATTATTTAATTGAATACGCCAAGCAAAAAGGATTCCAACATAACTTTTTGGCATTAGCCCGCAGGATTAACAATCAGATGCCAATGTTTACGGTCCAGCGGCTGATCGCTGGTTTGGAAGAGGAGAAAATAAATATTTTAAACAGCAATATTGCTGTTCTTGGTCTTGCGTATAAAGCTGACATTGGGGATTACCGTGAAAGTCCAGCATTGAAAATGATTGAGTTTTTAGATGGTTTTGGAGCAATTGTTCGAACTTATGATCCGTATGTCTTAGATAAATCAACTCACAAAAATTTGGAAGATGTGCTGACCGGAGTCCAGGCGGTAATTATAGCTACTGCCCATTCTGAATTTAAAGCTATAACGCCCGAATATATAAAGACAAAAGGGATTAAAGTTTTGGTAGATGGCCGAAATGCTTTGGATAAAGGAAATTTTGTGGAGGTTGGAATTAATTACAAAGGAATTGGCCGATGACAAAACTTATTGTCCAAATTCCCTGCTACAACGAAGAAAAAACTTTGCCTTTAGTTCTATCGGCGATTCCCAAGCGAATTGATAGAATCGACGAAATTGAAACCATGATCATGGATGATGGATCAACTGACCATACGGTTGAGTTGGCCAAACTTTTGGGAGTGGATCATATAGTGACTCATAAAAGAAATGTTGGGCTGGCTCGTAATTTTGAAGATGGATTAAATGAATCCTTAAAGCAAGGAGCAGACATCATCGTCAATTTGGATGGGGATAACCAACATCCTGCAGAAGAAATTCCAAAATTAATTCAGCCGATTCTAAATGGAACTCACGATATGGTGGTGGCGGATCGAGAAGTTCAAAATATTGAATATTTTTCTTTATCAAAAAAGTTTTTGCAAAAGTTGGGGAGTTGGGTGGTAAAAAAAGCTTCAGATACTGATATCGCTGATGCGGTCAGTGGCTTTAGAGCTTTTTCCCGAATAGGAGCTATGGCTTTAAATATTGTGAATGATTTTAGTTACACCACAGAAACCATTATCCAAGCAGGCAGAAAAAAATTAGCGATCACTCATATTCCAATCAACGAACGACGAGCCGAGAGAAAATCCAGGTTGTTTAAAAGTTTAGGATCTTTTGTTTCTCGGTCAGCAGCGGGCATTATTCGTAGCTATACAATGTACAAGCCGTTTAAAGTTTTTTTGGTGAGTGGGTTGATAGTTTTTCTTATCGGGACGATTCCGTATTTCAGAATTTTATTTTTGATTTTGACTAGTGAACAAACAGTTGGGGGACATATCCAATCTTTAATATTGGGAGCGGTTTTTATTATTTTGGGATTTATGATTGCGGTGATTGGTATTGTCGCTGACTTGATGGCAGTAAACCGCAAACTGACGGAAGATATTTTGTTTAGACTAAAAAAACAAGAGTATGAATCAGATAATTCAAACGAATGATGAAGCTTATTTATATTACACGCCGTTTCCCCCCTTCGACAGGTGGGATGGAAAATTTTAGTTATGCTTTAACTAAAGAATTAGCTAAAAAATCGGATCTAAGTTTAATTAAGTGGGGGTATTCGCAAATATGGCTAATATATTTTCTTCCCTATGCCTTGATCAAAGCAAGCTTTCTAATCATCTTCAGAAGAATTAAATATGTCCATTTAGGCGATGGCTTGCTTTCACCTATCGGATTTTTATTAAAACTTATAGGAGCTCAAGTTTCGGTCACAGTTCACGGTTTAGATGTGACTTACAAACTTCCAATATACCAGTGGATTATTCCATTTTTTTTGAAACGTTTAGATAAAATTATTTGCATTAGCGATGCTACCTTAGAAGAATGTTTGAAACGAGGAGTTCCTTATGAAAAATGCTCGATTATAACACCGGGAGTTTACCCTGAGGATTTTGCAGTTAAAACGGCAAATAAAATTTTTGGTGATAAAAAAGTCTTGGTTACAGTCGGCAGATTAATAAAAAGAAAAGGAGTTTTTTGGTTTGTTGAGAACGTCATGCCGAAATTGCCGAAAGATTTTGTTTATGTAGTAGTCGGAGATGGACCTGAACGCGCGCGTATTGAGCAAGCAATTGCCAGTAATAATTTACAAGATCAAGTAAAGCTTTTAGGGAAAGTATCAGATGAGGAATTAAAAAAGATTTATCACTCATCCGATATTTTCATAATGCCTAATATTCCAGTTCCAGGAGACATGGAAGGTTTTGGAATTGTTGCAATAGAAGCTGGGTCTGCAGGACTACCTGTTATTGCTTCAAATTTGGAAGGAATAAAAAATTCAGTAATTGATAAGGTCACAGGTTATTTAGCGGAACCAGAAAATGAGAAAGATTATTTAAGATTAATTAAACAAAACGACTTAGATAGAAGAAAAATCTTAGCAGAAATAATATCAAGATATAGATGGAATACTATTGCAGAGAGATACATGGAAACATTATATGGATAGAATACTAATAGTAATAATTACATATAATAGTTATTCAATTTTTAAGACCTTAGATTCATTAATCCTACAGGACAATCAAAACTATCAACTGCTTTTGATTGATAATAATTCTGAGAGTGGGTTCAAACTAAAAATCTGGAATTATTTAAGAAGCCATCTACAATTAAAGATTAAAACAGAAGTTATTCAAAATGAAGTCAATGTAGGGTTTGCAAAAGCAGTTAACATTGGGATTCAGAAACTTCTAAAAGATAGAAGCATAAATTATCTATTTTTATTAAATCCTGACACTTTTTTTCCACCGAATTTATTAAGTGCAGGTTTAAATGTTTTCGATACTGATAAACTTATCGGAGCTTGCTGCCCGGTAATACTTTATCCAGATAAACGGATTTGGTGGGTAGGGACTAAATTACTTTCAAATAAAGAAATTTTAAAGCTAGATAATTTTAGTATTTCCGAACACTTATTAAAAAATCAACACTGGTATGAGGAGAACCAACCAATACAAGAAGTGGAGTTATTAACAGGATGTGCCATGTTCATTTCTAAACAAGCAATCATTGCTGTTGGCGATTTTAATGAAAGATATTTTATGTACGTGGAAGATGTTGACTATTCGTTAAGACTAAAGCATAAAAATTTTAAATTAATCAAATTTGAAACTAGTAAAGTATTTCACAATGTAGGTTCTAAAGATAAGGAAACAGATCAAGGATTTTTCTATACTTTAAAAAGAAGAAAGTATTATTTAAAGAGTGTATTTTTATATCTTTTAGACAATAAGCCAATTCATATATTAGTTCTTTGGATACTAAAAATACCTATAAGCTTAGTATGGAATTTCTTCAGAAAATAAGTTTAAAAGAATCAAAGCTGTTCCATTATTCGGTAATAGCAATTTTTGCTTTGAGCATTTTTTTTACATTTAGCTTTATTATTTTTCCAAAAAATATATATGGCGACGGTAAAATTCACTCTCTAAATGCAATCAGAAGTATCGGTGAAGGAAGATTGGTTTCTCACCAACCACATTTAATTTACAGCTTTGCAGATGATAAAACTATTTATGTACCAATATCTTATCCATTAATGTCTGAGTCTGTTTTTTCGGTTTTTTATCTTATAGATCAAGAAATAGGTTTAAAATTTTTTTCTCCTTTTATCGCTGTTTGTATTTTTTTAATCCTTTACAATTGTTTAGTAGATTTAGGGTTTTTTGTTGCAGTTATAATTTCGACAGTAAGTGTACTTGCTATCAGTGAGCGACTAATAATGGCACCATTAATTGAACCTTTTTTGGTACTGATACTTTTGACAACTTTATTCTTATTTAAGAAGTATCTCGAAAGTAATAAGAACCGTTATTTGTATTTGTCAGCGGTCTTTATTAGTTTCGCAATCATATCTAAACAGCAAGGCTTATTTGCTTTTATTACTTTGATTTTTTTTCTTGGAATATTTTTAGTATTTAGAATATTAAGAAAACGCGAAACATTAAATAATGCTTTGAAAATTTTTTTTATTTTTACTGTAATTACTGTTTTGATTTCAGCGCCAGCTTTAGTCGATCAATTTAAGAGAAATGGGACTTTAGCTTTCGCGCCCGGTTCAACAAATTTGCCTGATTTTTTCCCGTTAAAAAATATGATTCAGCCATTACTAAGGAGTAAATTTCCGGCAAACTCGGAAGCCTTGGAAGCCCGTAACAGTAGAATTGGGTATGACATAGAAGGTAGAAGTTTTTTTGAAACGTTGAGCGGATTCTCTCTCTCACCTTTTCTATTTTTTAGGTCGGATAATAAATCGTTCATGACGGAAGGATATAAGTCCCTTTTATTCATTAGTCTTATAATAATTTTACTTTGGCTGTTAGAACAAATCCTTGAAAATAAGTTAATTCCTTTTTGGATATTGGTGGTGTGCTTTCTATTAGAAGAAATTACAATATCTTATATTTTTCGTACACCTATTCAGCAATATCAAAGTTTTGGGATAGTTCTACTGACTGTTTTATTGTTCACCTCATTTTTCCGAGTGAGCTTAAAAGAAAGACTTACTAGCAAAATTGTTAGTGTTGTAATTATTTTTATATTTGTATTTCAATATTCTCGATTTATGTACCCGTTATGGTCTTCGCAAGGCCGAGAAGATGATTATCATGAACAAGCCTATAAGAAGTTAGGGATCTTTGTAAAGCAGAATATTGAGCAAGACTCAATATTCCTCGCAGCTGAGACAATGTTTAGGTTCTATGCAGACAGAGACTCTTTATGGATAAATGAAAATATTGGCGATAGGGTTGAAAAAGTGCTCGTTTCTTCTATTCCTAAAGAATCTTTGGCATATTTAAAAGATTTAAATGTAGATTTTGTAGTAGTCGATAAGTCCCAACTAGATAGAAGGGGTGTTTACGATTATTTACCATCTGAAGGGTTGGTGACAGTCGTAAAAGATCAAAAATATTTTAGTAAAATTTATGATCCATACAATAATGGCGACTTAGTGCTTTATAAGATTAACTATCAAAATCTATGAGAAAAAATTTGATTCATGGCACGATGGTTTTAACGATTTCATCAATCATTTTTTTGATTTCAGGATATTTAATTAATCTTTGGCTTGGAAGACATTTGGGTCCAGAAACCTATGGAGTTTATGGAATTATTATCTCTTTAATGACTGTCGTTAACATAATTCAGACTTCAGGTCTGCCCCAAGCGACTTCAAAATTTATAGCAGAAGATCATGTCGGCCCAGATATTATTCTTCTTCCGGCATTTTACCTGCAACTGATTTCTACCTTATTTCTGACAATTATTTTTATGATTTTAGCTAATCCCTTAGCTTTACTCTTAAAAGATCAGTCGCTTGCTGATTACATTAAATTGAGTGCTCTGATTTTGCCTTTTTATGGGATTTTTTCTCTTTATTCCGGTTACTACAACGGTTTACATTCCTTTAAGAAGCAAGCAGTTATGAGCATAGTTTACTCGTTTGTGAAAGTTTTAGGAGTGGTTGGGTTCGTTTTATTATTCCAATTGCGCGGGGCAATATTGGGATTTATTGTGGCTCCTATAATCGCTTTGTTTTTTGGTTCCCATTGGCCAAAAGCAACTATCGCTTTCCCTTATAAAAAATTAATTTATTATTCATTACCGTTAATTGGATTTGCAGTTTTATCTACCTTACCGATCTCTCTCGATTTGTTTTTTGTTAAATATATATTAAGAGATAATCACCTGACAGGTCTTTACAATGCCGCTGGAAACATCGCGGACATACCTTTTTTTGCTCTTAGCTCTTTCGCTGTTGTGTTATTCCCGAGCATCTCACAATTGACTAGTCAGAATAATTTGAGCGAGGCCAAAATCACCGTTGAAAACGCTCTAAGAGTTGTATTAATTATTTTAATTCCGGCTTGTGCCTTACTATCAGCAGGAAGTAGAGGAGTCCTAAGTCTACTTTACTCTAATGCCTATCTGGGAGCTTCTCAACCTCTTTCTGTACTTGCATTTGGAATTGGATTTTTAACTTTATTTTCGATTCTAGCAAGTGTACTAAATGGTGCTGGTCAGGCAAGGCAGTCCTTATTTTATGCATTAGCTGGAATTATTGTCAGTGCTACTGCTTGTTTAGTTCTTATACCGAAAATGGGGATTACAGGAGCAGCATGGTCAACGACAGCAGGTAGTTTTATATCATTTTATTTTGCTTATCGATCGGTACATCGAAGCTTAGGTGCAGGTTTTAAACTGCAGACAATTCTAAAGGTGGGGGTTTTATCTTCACTTATTTATCTAGTAGTAAATAAAAACATTTTACCGGTAATGACCTTACCTTTCTTCTATTTAGGATTATTTACAGTTTATCTTTTCTTGTTATATTTAATTAAAGAAATTTCCGAAGATGATTTGCTATTAATAAAAAAATTAATCCCTAGTTGGGTCCCATATCTTGGATATGACAAAGAGATCTAAATTATCTCAATCAATTCGATCAGGAGCAATAATTTTTGGTGCAGTTTTAGGGTTTTATCTTCTATTTAGCAATACTGCTCCTTTGGGAGCACATGAATTTTATACTTGGCCTGACAAGCAACTTTCAGCGCTAACTCCTGAAGCTAGGACTGAAATTTTAGACGATGGAGTTAAGATAAATGATGATTTGGTTTACTTTACTACTAATGTTAAGTATAAATATAATAGCGCTCACATTAAGGTGATTTTTGATCAACCTGATGAAAATCAACCTATAAAGGTTGGATATAAGGATGATGATGTCTGGCACTATAACTCTCAAACCTTAAACGAGCCACTCTTAAATAACATGAGCAAGTATGTAGTTGGCGACGGACCTTATTTGTATCAAAGGAATCCCAATTATTCTTCAATGGAAGACTTTGCTGATAATCCACCGAGATCGGAACCTATCGGACTTTATGATTTAGATAAAAATGATTACGTCCCTGCTGATTTTAAGATTCCAGATTATAAACCAAGTGGCAGAACAATTAGCTTAAATATTCCTTTGCGTGGTCGTCATGTGCTATATGCTTATTTGAATAACGAACCGTTTGAAATGATGATTGAAAAAAGGGATCTCAATTGGTATGAGGATCCTGATCCTTTAGTTATTAAAATTTATAGGGAAACAGATCTCGTTTATCAAGCGACAATTAACGACGATGGAGTCGCTGACGCCAGTAAAGAAATAGGAGAAAAACAATCAATAAGTATTAACAATCCAGGTCCTGAATTGCCTGAACCCGGAGTATACAAAATAGTATTTGAGGCTAATGCAGATACTGTAATAACAAAACTTTCAACTAATTTAAGTCGTCTGGTATTTGAAGGACCAATTTATCCTATTAATAATGCCGAGATTTATAAAGGATTAGTCGAAGAAACAAAACCCGTCGATATTTATACCAGCAGTAGTTATGTTTCTTTTCAAACTTCACACAGTGCGAGTTTACAGAATGTTTTTATAAATGAAAAAGAATTTCCTCTAGACAAAATAAATAAAGTTATAAGTTTTGAAGTACCCGGAAAGTCATCTCAGATAAAAAAAATTACAACTCCAAAAGGAGATGTCATTATCAATGGTACAGGTTTTTTCTCTTTTGCTCCTGATAAGTTTTTTTACCCCCTGCCTTTTGATGCTTTACAAATTCAGAATGAGCAAGATCTTAATCAAGTGAATTACGTTTTATCGAATTATCGCGCAGGAATTAAACTACCTAATGGTGAGCAGGTAGCGGAGCTAGATTTTGGACTTTCTGATGCCGTCATCCAGAAAGGCAAAATCAGCTGGATGATTGCGGCTCCTGGGCTTAAAGAGAATGGAAGGCAATTAGTAATAAAAAATATTGAAGTTAGCTTTGATAAAAAAGGATGGTTCAAATGATTCACGAAATCATCAAGCTTCTTTTAGGAACTGCTTTTATTTTGTTTTTACCAGGATTAGTAATATGTTACGCTATCTTTCCACAGAAAGAAATTGAAATTATTCAACGGATTGGATTGGGCTTTGCATTTTCTATTACAGTAGTACCATTAGTTATGTTTTATCTCAACTTAATTGGTGTAAGAATAAGTTTATTAAATTTGATTTTAGAAGTAATAGGAATTATTTTAATAAGCTGTTTGTTTTGGTATTTAAGAATTAGAAATCATGCTGCTGAGAAATAAAATAAGTCTGATTGGTCAGGAATTATTTCAAGTTTTTTTAATTATTAGTCTATTACTTATTTTATCCGAAATTTTTTGGGCTGGAAGTGTAACTAATTATTTTAATTTCAATTTTTTAGCTGTTGCTTGTTTAATCACTGGAGTAATGATGATTTCATCGAAGCCTACTAAAGATGATTTTCAGGAATATCAGGCAATAAAGAAGAGATTAATCATAAAAACATTCGATATGATATTAGTGAAAAAATCCAAATAAAAACGTCCGAGCGCTCGGACGTTTTTTGTTTTCTACGGGTGGACGGATTGTCCTGGGGGTCCTGTATGAACGTGATTCTTGTCACCAAAGCCCCATCCCGGACGGGTATTATCTGTTGGTTTAGCAGCCATGGCATAAGATGCTGCGGCAATACCTAACCCCAACGAGACAGCTACCAGAATTTTTGAAATTCTGCGCATAGCCCATATATTATAACTAGAATAAAATTCTAAGGGCAAGCAATTATATCAACATTTTAAGAATTTTTTTTGGATGATACTACGAAACATTTCCCGAATGTGGTCGATTAAATAAATAACACTAGCATATCTGCTTTCGCTGATTTTTGTTATACTGTTTTTGATGAAAAATTTCCTCCTTAGGTGCGTTTCTTTTCCCTTATCTTTTGCAAGTCCCGACTTATTAAAGAGTACTTATCTTTTTTTAAGCAAAATAAAAATCTTAGGAAAATCAGTTAATGACCTGATTGTTTTTTTTATTCCCAAAAAAGTAAAGTTGCATGATTTTGATTTTTTTCTCAATAAAAAAGATGCCCTGGTTTCAGGTGGAATCGCGCTGGGAGTTTATGAGCGTTACGAATCCGAAGTCTTTCTAAGTTTACTTAAACCCGAAATGATAGTTGTCGATATAGGGGCCAACATCGGTTACTATTCTTTACTTGCTTCGCCTAAAGTCACCCAAGTTTTAGCATTTGAACCCGATCCGGAAAATTCTATTTTATTTAAACAAAATTTGGGAGTAAATGAAATTAATAATGTCCAGATTTTCGCTGATGCCATTAGTAATACTATTGGTGAAGCAACTTTGTTTAGAAATCCCAATAATTTTGGGGATCGCAGGTTATATAAATTCGATGAAGCTGTGGAAGAATTCAAAGTTACTACCACAACCTTGGATAGTTTTTTGCAACAACACAATATTTTTCGAGTCGATCTAATAAAAATTGATATCCAAGGTGCAGAAGGCTTGGCATTAGCTGGGATGGAAAAAACCTTAACACTTCCTAATCTAAATTTATTTATGGAATTTTTTCCAACTGGGCTTAAACAAACGGGAGTTGACCCAGTTGGATTGTTGAATAATTTAGCCAGCAAAAATTTTAAAATATATAATATTAACGGCAATTCTCGCAAGCTTGAATTAATTACAGATTTTGAAAAATTTACTAAAGAATTTAAGGGTATAGATTACGTTAATCTTTATTGCAAAAAATGAATTTAAAGAAAGTTGAAATAATTGTCGCTGGAATAGTCTTGGCCGCAATTATTTTTTTTCATTTTACTCTTTATCATTCTGGTGGCCCGATATGGGGCGATAAAATAAATAGCGTCCATCTTGCACGAATGTCCTTGACAAAAGGAATTAACAGCGCTTTATCTTACGACTCATTTCCTCCTTTGTCGATTGTTATTTTTCATTTTTGGAATATTTTTTTCCAAAGCGATCAAGGTTTTAGATTTTTTGGATTAATAATTGGATTAGGTGTAATAGCTACTATATGGTTTAATGCCAAAATTTTCAAGTCAGGAATGCCTGTATTAGTTTTGGCAATTTTTGGATTGAATTCCGTTGCCATAAGGTTTGGTGATGCTACGCGCGCTTACGGATTAGGGACAATTTTTGTCATCCTGACTTTCGGATTAGTCTGGAAATTGACGTTGGATAATTTTAATCTAAAAAATTTCTTTCTGGCAACGACTGCGGCAATTTTAAGCGTACAAACTATGTACCAGAACGCTTTTTTAGTTTTATCAATTTGTTTAGGGGGTATTCTGGTTTTAATAGTCAGAAAAGATTGGAAGAAAATTTGGTCTATTTGTGCGGTAGGGTTAATTGCTGCTCTTTCACTAATCCCATATATAAGTTTTATTAAAAATGCGAATGATTGGAGTATAGTAGCCCAAGCGCAGCAGCATCAAGATTCAATTTGGCCCGTTATCTCTCAAGCTTTTGGGATTCCCAGCCTTCCCGGAATTTCCGCTATTTTAATTGTAATTTCGTTTCTAGCCTTAATTTTCTTCTCCCTTAGATCACAAGAGACAGTTCAGCAAAAAGAAAAAATATTGTTTATAATTATTAGTTTATTTATAGGTGCTTTGCTATTTATAACCTTTTTAGTCAGAATACGAGTTCCTGTGAAAGATTATTATTTAATCCCAATTATTGCTTTAACAGCAATTGTTTTGGAGATTATTATTGAAAGTAAAAAAGTAAGAATTTTATTAGCTCTGTTACTACTGATTATATCTTTTCCTAAAGTTTTTACTGATTTAAAAACAAGAGTAACTGATATTGATTTAATTGCGGAACAAATTGCAGAAAATGCCAATACTAATGATTATATATTGATAAATCCTTGGCAAGTGGGGGTTAGTTTCAATCACTACTATATGGGAGCAAACAAATGGCAGACCTTACCACCGATGGAGGATTTATCTATTTTTCGATATGACTTGATTAAGGAAAAATTATCGCAACCAGATCCAACAAAGGAAGTTTTTGATCAAATCGAAAAAACTTTATCTAGCGGAAATAAAGTTTGGGTAGTAGGTTATATTGAAACACTTCCGGGAGAAACCGTAACCAAAGATAAACCGACAGGAAATTTTATGAATCCATATTTGGAATATTGGACCGTTCAGCTTAATCAATTTTTAAAAGACCACAAAGTCAATCAACAACCGGTTGCTTTGGATTACAGTAAATCCATTCATGATTACGAAAATTTCCCGTTGACAGTCTTGTCCAATTGGCAATAAAAAAACCGAAGCGCTGGGCTATCGGTTAACACGGATTGTTGGCGAATCCTACACCTCCTTCACCGAACTGGTTGTTTTTCCCGAACTGCCCAAAGAAATTCGTACCGTAATAGAATCGAAATAGCAGAGCGGGAGTGATGTGGTTTGAGACATCGCACATCCCAAAAGCCAACGATTGGGAAAACTGACTGCTGTCTTTCTTGTTGGGGTTAAGCTTCCAGTAATCGAAAACGGTCGATAAATCCGCGTAATAGGAGAAAAAGGTTCGAAATCCTTTTCCACCTTTCGGAACGTACTGGAATCCGTAAGCAGGTTTGTAGTTGCGCGTCGAGGGCAAGATGTTACCATACCCCCGCACTCGATAAGAATAGAAACCTTCATGGCTCCAGAAATCGAGTGTTTTGAGAAGCGTGAGACGATTGGTGACAACCCTCGTTTTTATTTTGTGATCCAAGTTGACGCCAAATTGTAAATACTGGTTGTTGACGTCCACACGAGGAAATTTCCCATACCTTTCTTCAGCATTGAAAATGTACTCGTCGAGGACATGGTCGCTTTCATGTCCCAGCATTACCAAAAAACTTAGCTGATTGTTGGTCGAAAGGCTATAAGCGACCTTGCCTGACAGACCTAACCCAAAATTCGCTGCCACAATTGGTGTCCCTGGTTCGCCAAAATCCAAAGCCGCTTGGGCTTTATATGGAAACCAAACACCCCATGCCCAGGATTTTCCGTCAACCACAAACAGGTTTTGATCACCTCCAAATTTGAAATCCCAGATCTTGTGGTTGTCGTGCGGGTTGGTAGCGTACTCAAATGGTTTGCTAATTGCAAACACAAGGATTTGAGTTTGTGGATCACTGGGGTTGGCGATTAAAGGATCGAAAAGCGGTCGAGCTGTGAGGAACTTTAACGGTTTACTTTCTGTTGTCTCTGTTTGTGCGAAAGTGTGGATAGGCGACAAACAGAGCAGGATCAACATGGACCATTTCATGGAGTCCTCCTTGGACGGTAGCAATAGTTTAACAGTTTACTTATTTATCACGAAGTTTTATATTATAAGTATATGGAAAAACCCAAGATTTTAACCGAAGACGAGATCAAAACTGTCTTAGAGAGATTGCCAGGATGGACTTATGGCGACAATAAACTCACGAAAGAGTTTGAATTTGCCGATTTCGTAGGATCATTGAGTTTTCTTAATCGCATGATCGCATTTTTCCAAGAAATGGATCATCACCCTGACGTTCATATTTTTTACAATAAAGTAAAAATGGAACTGACCCGTTATGATGTTGGAGGTAAAGTCACGGATCGCGATATCGAAATCGCCAAATATATAGATAAAACCTATTCCAGCGAAAACAAATTATAAAAAATGTATAAACTCAATTCGAAAAGATTATTGGCGGCACTAATTTTTTGTGCCGTTTTAGTTATCTTGTATTTGGTTGACCCTAAAAGTTTTGAACCGACAAATAATTTTGATAAAAGCATTAAGCTTAAGTACGGTCAGCAAATAAAAGTCGACCATGTCATCGACGGTGACACAATTGTTTTGGTCAACGGCGAAACGCTTCGATATGTGGGTATAGATACCCCAGAAGAATTTGATGAAAGAAAACCGGTGCAATGCTTTGCCATAGAAGCTGCTGCCAAAAACAAGGAATTAGTAGAGGGAAAACTGGTAACTATTCAAAAAGATGTTTCAACTAAAGACCGTTATGGCCGCTGGCTGGGATTTGTCTATTTAGAAGATGGCACTTTTATAAATATGAAAATGGTGGCAGATGGTTTTGCTTTTTCTTACCCGTTTCCTCCGGATATTTCTAAAGCCATAGAATTTTCCGCAGCAGAAAAAACCGCACGTGAAAAAAAGTTGGGACTTTGGTCCGGTTGCAGTGTCTACCAAACTAGTGGTGGACGTGAGCAAACAAATGGGATAGAATAATTCTCATGCACTCAAGTGTTTATGCAATTTCAAGCGTAATCGTTGTTAGCCTTATTTCATTTGTAGGTATTTTTACGATTTCTCTGCATACCAGGTGGGGAGATAGGCTCTTACGATTACTGGTTAGCTTTGCTGCGGGAGCTTTATTAGGTGACGTTTTCATCCACTTACTTCCAGAAATAGCCGAAAAAGGTCAATTGGATTTACAAATTTCCATAATTATTTTAGGTTCTATCATTTTATTTTTTATTGCTGAAAGATTTTTACATTGGCATCATCACCACGATGAGTCTGAAGCCACAAAAGTCCAATATCATCCTGTGGTGTTCTTAAATTTATTCGGTGACGGATTACACAATTTAATAGACGGCCTAATTATCGGTGGTTCTTATATGGTGGATGTAAAATTAGGACTGGCCACGACTTTGGCAGTTATTCTGCACGAAATTCCTCAGGAGTTTGGCGATTTTGCTATTTTGATTTACGGAGGATTAAGTAAAAGAAAAGCGTTATTTTATAATTTTTTATCAGCACTCACTGCTTTAGCAGGAGTTTTGATTGCTTTAACTTTTAAGACCTCTGATAATTTTGCCAATGTTTTAGTGGCATTAGGGATCGGATCATTCACTTATATTGCTGTGGCGGATTTAATCCCGGAAATTCAAAAATCTAAATCAGCGATTTGGCCACAAATATTTGCCATGCTTTTGGGCATCGGTATAATGTTCGCATTATTATTCATAGAGTAGGATAAATTCGATGTATACTCCTTCCCAGAAGATTTTGGAAAAATATGCAAATGTCTTGATTAATTTTGCTCTCGGTAGTGGCAAGGGGATTAAACATGGGGATGTTGTTTGGATATATTCCCAAGAATATGCCAAACCTTTATTTTTGGAATTGTACCGGGCAGTCTTGAAAGCCGGCGGCCATGTCATTTCGGATTATCGACCAGACCCGCATGGTAAAGTTTCTTTTGAAAAAGAATTTTTTATCAATGCCCAGGAACATCAGCTGAAATTTTTTCCAGCAAAATATTTGCGGGGTGTCATAGATCAAATCGACCACATGGTTTTTATTTTAAGCGAAGTCGATAAGCAAGCCTTAGCTGGAGTAGATCCAAAAAAGATTATGATGCGAGGACTTTCCAGAAAACCATTTATGCAATGGCGCAATGAAAAAGAACATAAAGGGAAGTTTACCTGGACTATTGGTTTGTATGGCACCCCAGCCATGGCCAAGGAAGCGGGATTATCTGAAAAAGAGTATTGGAATCAAATAATTAAAGCCTGTTTCTTAAATGAAGCTAACCCAATTTCCAAATGGAAATCAGTGGCAAAAAGTTTAGAAAGCTATATTCAAAAATTAAACCGGATGCAGATTGATAAAGTCCACATCGAAGGACCAGATGCGGATCTTTGGATTAAAATTGGGGAAAAAAGACGCTGGCTCGGAGGTTCTGGCCGCAACATTCCAAGTTTCGAAATTTTTACTTCTCCTGATTGGCGCGGGACCAATGGCTGGATGCGATTCAACCAACCTTTGTATCATTACGGCAATATTGTCAGAGGAATATATTTGGAATTCAAAAATGGGATTGTAACTAAGGCTACTGCCAAGAAAAACGAATCTTTGCTCAAACATATGATTGCCACCCCGAATGCCAATCGGTTAGGGGAATTCTCTATGACTGATCGACGATTTTCGCACATTGATAAATTTATGGCAGAAACATTGTACGATGAGAATATCGGGGGTGCTAATGGCAACACTCACGTCGCCGTCGGTATGTCATATGTGGACACTTATGCTGGAGATCCTTCTAAATTGTCAGAAAAAGATAAAGCTAAATTAGGCTACAACGAATCTACGGTGCATACTGATGTTATTTCAACTGCACCTCGAACAATTACTGCCTATATTAAAAAAGGTTCGCCCAAAATTATATATAAAAACGGACAGTATACTTTTTAGAGATAAAAAAAGAAGACAACGAATTGCTCGGTGTCTTTTTGGTTAGCGAAGAGCAGCGAATGCTCGCCGTCCGATGTCTCTGCGGTATCGCATGGTCGGAAAATGGATTTTCTTTACCAGATCGTATGCGTTTTCGATCGCCGCACCGTAGTTATCGCCTCGGCCTACTGCAGTCAATGCGCGTCCACCAGAAGTGAACAATTCATTGTTCTGAAAAAAGGTTGAGCCGTGGTAAACGCGTTGGGTTGCTGTCCAGTCGTCATGCCAGACTGGCCCAGTGATTTTGGCTTTGAAGCCGATACCTTCCTTTTCTGGGTAGTTACCGGAAAGTAGTGTGACTCCAACTTGGACACCTGGTAACCAATGTGTTTGACCACCAGTGAGATCACCTGTTGCTCCAGCCTGAAAAAGTTCAAACGCGTCATCTTCCAGCATGGGGAGGATGACTTGAGCTTCTGGATTTCCAAAACGAACATTGAATTCAACGACCTTGGGGCCGTCAGTTGTGAGCATAAGCCCAATGTAGAGGAACCCAACGTAAGGAATATCCTCGTCAGCCATGCCTTGAATCGTAGGCTCGACGATATCGCGGATAATTCCATCTTCCAAAGTCGGATTTCCGTTAACGAAGGGGCATGGATAGAAAGCACCGATGCCTCCGGTGTTTGGTCCTTTGTCGCCGTCGAGAGCTGCTTTGTGGTCACCGGCGGTACGCATCTTAACGAAGATTCTCCGGTGTACAAGAATAAAGTAGGAGCTTTCGACACCAACCAAAACCTCCTCGATAACCACTTTGTCACCGGCGTTGCCGAAGATGCGTTTTTCCATGAGATCAGAGATTGCGTTACGCACTTCAACTTCGGAATGGCAGACGTAAACACCCTTACCATCACAAAGACCATCGGCCTTGATTACACATTCGAAATGCATTGCCCGAGCAACTTTTAGGGCGAAGTCCGCAGTGGTAGCAACCATGAATTTGGCAGTGGGAATACCATGTCTTTCCATGAAATATTTTGCCCACACCTTGCTTCCTTCCAGCTGCGCTGCTGTTTTGTTGGGACAAAGGATCAGACGTCCAGCTTTTTGAAAGACATCTGCGGTACCACAAACTGCCGGGACTTCAGGACCGACGATGGTGAGATCAACGTCGAACATTTCCGCGATCGTCAGCAATCCTTCCGGATCATTGAGTTCGAAGTTAGCCTTGATAGGCTCACCGAACTGGTCGGTTCCAGCATTTCCTGGGTAAACCCAAACTCGATCAACTTGCTTACTCGAGGCGAGTAGTTTGGCGAAAGAGTGTTCGCGTTCGCTACTTCCAATAACGAGTGCCGTTTTGTTTCGCATACATTCCTCCCCCGAATAGTTCAGGAGCTAGGCTCATAGCTTACCAATATGTCCCGGATTTTACAAACTAATTAATTGGGCATATGCTGATATTGCTTACGTTTAACTATTGACTGGGGGTGAAGATAAATGATGATGCACAATAGGTTTGGTTTACACACGATTACTTTTACTTTAGTGATTATTGGGGGTTTGAATTGGGGATTAAGAATTTGGGACTGGGATATAGCGACTTGGGGATTACCTTCAGGTTTAGTTAATACAATTTATGCTCTTGTTGCTCTTTCAGCCATTTATGAAGTTACAACTCATGGCTGGCGCTGTCGCCAATGTAATCCTGAAGGCGGAAAATGGGAAGGACACAATCACCCACATACGCCACCTACGAATTAGATTAGATATCTGCAAACAGCTCTTGAAAAAGAGCTGTTTTAATTTGTATAATATAAAGTGTCAGAAAAGATGAACGAAATAAAAAAAGATTTACTAGCCTTATTCCTGTTTGTTGCGATCCTCGCAGGAGGAGCGGCTTTGAGTTTCCAAACAGTAAGACAAAAATATGACCAAAAAATTGCATCTGACCAGATCTCTATTTTACAAAATCAAGTCAATCAACTTTCCAAAAAAATTAAATCAGTCAGTGATGAGCAACAATTAGCGGAACAAGAAGTTCAGAACAGGCAAGTCATCCACGAAAAATCACAAGATGAATTGTTGACGGACGCAGTGGCCAAAGTTACGCCGGCGGTTGTTTCGATTGTCATTTCCAAAGATGTGCCAAACTTGCAGGTTGTTTATGAAAATCCGTTTGGTGATGATCCGTTTTTCAAAGATTTCGGTTTCAAAGTTCCGACTTATCGGCAAAACGGAACTACTCATCAAAAAGTTGGGGCTGGTACTGGATTTATAATTTCTTCTGATGGATATATTTTGACGAACAGGCATGTGGTAGCCGATAAATCGGCTGACTACACCGCACTTTTGAGTGATGGTAAACAATTACCAGTGCAGGTAATTTATATTGATTCGGAAATTGATGTGGCAATTGCTAAAATTTCTGGTAAGTTTAATTCCATTAGTTTCGGAAACTCCGATGCATTGCAATTGGGACAATCCGTAATTGCTATTGGTAATGCCTTGGGAGAATATAATAATTCGGTTTCCGTGGGAATTGTTTCTGGGTTGAATAGACAAATAACGGCTTCAGACAACAGTGGTGGTTCGGAAACTTTAAATGGTGTTATTCAAACCGATGCTGCTATAAATCCTGGAAATTCCGGTGGACCTCTGCTGGATTTGAATGGCCGAGTGGTGGGAGTAAACGTAGCCACAGTCACAGGATCGAGCAATATCAGTTTTTCAATCCCAATAAATATAGTAAAGACAATTATCAAACGCGAAATAGGTCGTTAAAGCAGCTTCCAAAAAAGAGGCTGTTTTGTTATAGTGCCCGGGCAAGAGGAGGAAAAATGAACGAAGAATCCTATCTTTGGATCGTGGCCAAGGTCGGGAAAAGGCACATCAAGACTCGGGTTTCGAGGTTGCGTTCATCCATTTGGAAGCTAAATTCAGGCAGTGTTTTGGAAATTCAGTTCCGAATGGATACACCTCCGAACTCATACCTGGTCGCGCGGGTTATGGAGAAGAAAGTTTACAATGACTGGAGGCGCCTGAATTTTGCGCAAATAAACTTCATCGGCAGGTTCCGTGTGCATGTCTATCGCGAAGAACCTACCTCAGACCGGTGGGAAAGGGATTTCGCCCACCAAATCCGACCGTCAACGGAATTGTAGGTGCAGAGATGATGTACTTCTTGCGGTGGATAGCAAGTTGGTTTGGTAAAAAGTTCAGGGCAACTGAGTGCGGTCACATGACAAGACTTTCTGGACGTATTACCGCGTTTGGTAACTCAACAATAACGCGGATGAAAGCAGAGCCCAAATTTTGTCTGAAATGTCTTACTGCGATGGCGATTCAATGCAGGTGTGGGCAATCGATTTTTATCGGCGATCCAGTCGTGGCTTACTACGACCCTGAACACATTGCTGTCCTGATTGGAGACAAACCAGGACCAGCTTATCTTGGCTGCATGTACTGTACTGACTCTACTGCCAATATAGGTGGAATCTGGATGCCAGGAGATGATGGAAAAGGGCGAGTCGCTGCCTTACCACTTGTATGAGACTAGGAGGTCTGATGTCTCAGAGACTAAATCTGCTTATGCAGATGAATCCTGATTTCGCCAAAGCCGTGGCAAAAGGCGAAAAGTGGGCAGTACAACGCGTCGAGGCCATCAGAGCTCTCGATGGTTATCCTACCAGCAGACGTTTTCCTGAGCGTGATCGGCAAGAAACGGGCAGGAAACAGAATTGGTGCGGGAGTTGCCCGTTTGTAGATGGCTGCATGGTCTGTGATCTCCCTTACGATCCCAGTATTGGGAAACTGATTGGCGCCATCGTACCATACAAACTCACTTGCAAGATTTGTGGCTATCAAGGCGCTACTGTTGAAGCTGTGAGCATTGAAGAAGCGGAAAATTCTCGTTTCGAGAATTTATTGCATCGTCGGCGTTTGCCTCGATGTACTGCAAGGCTCACGGCGACTCGAGTAAAAGATCCTATGGCGTGATCGAACAATCGGTTGCGCTTTTTTTTATGCCTGCTAAAATGCTTTTATGAATCAAAAAACTTTATATATTGCTTCGTTTCTTATAGCTACAGTATTTTGTGGATTAGTGTTTGTCACAGTTCAGCAAGACTTAAGACAAACTGCCAATGATCCCCAAATAGAAATTGCAGAAGAATTCGCCAATAATATTTCCGGAGGACAATTACCTCAATTTAGTGAACAAAAATTAGATTTAAATAAAAGTTTATCAACTTGGGTGGCTTTTTATGATAAAGATGGAAATCCATTAGCTTCCAATGCCTCCTTGGATGGGCAATTGCCAAAACCACCATCAGGAATTTTTACAAATGCTCAAAAAGTTGGCCAGTATAATGTAACTTGGCAGCCCAAAAAAGAGATTCGCCAAGCTCTTGTAGTAAAATCAATCGTCAATAATGATGTTCAGCAATATATAGTCGCAGGTCGTTCATTGCGGGAGATTGAGAAAAGAGAAAAGAATACTCTAGTCATGTCTGGAATTGCTTGGCTGGCTTTATTGATCATCAGTTTTGGAGCAATTCGTTTAAGTTATGCTAAAATAACACCTAAGGAAGAAACTAAAGAAGAAATTAACACAACTCCAACAACATGAAGAAAAATTTTACCGCACTTTGGGTGATGCTCGCAGTAGCAGTAATTGCAATTGTGTTTGGGCTTTATGTAGTTAACCAAAGAATAAAAACCCCGTCTGCTTCAAATCAACAAGCTGCCACTGAAACTCCACCTCCTGCTCCAGCTCCAGATCCCCAGCCAACTCCTCCACCTTTGGCTTCCACAGCCAATTGGAGCACATATACAAACGATAAACACGGGTTTACGGTTGATTACCCACCGTCTTTGAAAGCCGGATCAGTTTCTGACAATTCAGTTTTGGGAACTGCCCAAGTTCCGGTTCGAGGGTTACATGTCGGACCATTAGTTATTGTGGCTTTGGAAGATTTGACTCTTAAGCAAGATGCTTTAACTTATTTCAATAATTTGTACGCCTCAGCGGGTACAACAGCCCAAGCTAATCCTTCAGCTGTGGAAGGCGATATTCCTCCAATCCAATGTACAATTGATCAAGTTTCGAATACAAAAGTAGTTAGCTTAAAATCGGTTTCTTGTGCCGGCGAGGGTGGCCCTGCTAAATATGCTTATATTTCTGGCCCAACGTATGATGTGTTTATAGATGGTTATTCCAAAGGATTTGATAACCAAAGCAATGGATCTATTGCTTCAGATACCGAGTACGCCACGATTCTTTCAACATTCACGTTTACGAAATAAAATAACGCCCCCGGTTCCGACTCCGTCGGAACCACCCCCTCTTACATTAAGAGGGGGTGACTGCAGGACAATTCTCTAAAATTTTGTCATAAACACCTTCAAGATTTTCTAAGATTTCACTATTCCAGAATCTTAGTTCTTTGATATCATTGCCAAGTAAAAAAGCAGTTCTTTCTTGATCATATGTTTTTTGTATTTCTTCTGCATGCTGACCTCCATCAAGTTCAATTGCTAGCCTTAATTTTGGGCAATAAAAATCTATGATATAAGACCCAACACTATATTGCCTTAGAAATCTATATCCATTGCACTGTTTATATCTGAGAATATTCCAAAGAATTCTTTCACAATCAGTTTGGTTTTTTCTTAAGTCTTTTCTTCTTTTCTTTAATATTTGATCATTATATGTCATTGCAGTTATCTCCCCTTAATGTAAGGGGAGATGTCCGACGATTAGTCGGACAGAGGGGTTATTATATTCTTTCTATTCTTTTCAAGACGGCTTTGAGGTCTATTCCTTTTCCCAGGACTGGTTTCCATAGGTCGCCTTTTTTGTTTAGGCGAGTAAAAATATTCTTTATAGTAAATTGCGACGGCGAAAGGCCTTTTTTTACTTCACTCCAAGCAAGAGGAGTAGAAACTGTAGCTCCTGGTTTTGGTCGGGCAGAGTAAGGTGCAGCTAAAGTTTGTCCTTTATTATTTTGCAAATAATCCAAATATACTTTGCCTTGGCGTTTTGCTACCTTGCGCTCAATGCTAGTTATTTTTGGCAATTTTTTATTGACCAAAATTGCCACTAGGTTAGCGAATTGTTTAACTTGCTCATAAGTATACTTAGCACCCATGGGTACATATATATGCATTCCTGTAGCTCCAGAAGTCTTGGCAAAATTTGGAACTTTTAAATTATCTAACACCTTATGGACCATTTGCGCTGTCTCTACCACTTTGTCAAAAGAAATTTTTTCCGGATCCAAATCTATAATCATAAAATCAGGTTTATCTAAACTACCAATACGGGAACTCCAAGGATTGATTTCTATGCAGCCTAAGTTTGCCATATAAACTAACGTTGCCTTGTCCTGACAAAGCAAATAAGTCAGATTACGGTCATTGTGTTCCGAGTAGATTTTTTTAGTTTTGATACCTTTAAGCTTTAAGTTGCCAACATCTTTTTGGTAAAAACTCGGTCCAGTAATTCCTCCAGGATGGCGATTTAAAGATTCAGGTCGATTCTTGAGGTAGGGAAGAATAAAAGGTGCGATTTTTTGGTAAAACTCAATCAGATCACCTTTAGTGATTTTTTCTTTAGGCCAATAGATTTTTTCTAAATTTGTCAGCTTTAAAGTTCGGTTATCAATTTTAACTAAGGTTTCTTTACTCATTGTGGTTTTTCCATTCTAACTTCGTTGGCTTTTTTGTCTAATCGAAGCCCGAGAAAAATTGGCTGTCGCATGTGTCCGTCTCCAGTCCATTCTTGGAAACTGACTTGGACCACTATTTTTGGTTTGACCCAAGTCACTGGGGCATTTGTTTTCGGAGTAATAGCAAAAGGCGATTGCTTTGTAGCTAGCGGTTTAAGCTTGTTATGAACTTCATTCAAAGATTGTTCATTAAATCCTCCACCAGTATGTCCAATGTAAACTAGTTTGCCGCGTTCATATACACCAAGGACTAGTGCTCCAAGTTTTTTTCTAGATCCTCGCGGTTCTGTGAAGCCGCCAACCACAGCTTCTTGCTCTTGATGAATTTTTATTTTCAACCATTCCTTGGTTCTTTTCCCCGAATAATACTTACTGTCGAAGTTTTTTGCGATCATTCCTTCCAAGTTTTGTTTCTGGGCAGCTTTGAAAAAAGCCTTGCCTTTTTCTTGGATATGCTCTGAATATTTAATATTCTTTAATTTCGGCAAAGTTTTTTTCAATAAAGCTTTTCTTTGTGAAAGCGGGAGGTTTCTCAAATCCTTACCATTGAAGAATAAAATATCGAAAACATAATAAACTAAGTTACCCTTGCCAGTATCGCGGTAATTTTGCAAAAGCTGGAAGTGCGATTTACCTTTGCTGTCTACGGCAACTATTTCCCCGTCTAAAATCATGTTTTTGGAAATTTTTTGCAGCGATTTATATATCGGTGGAAAGAACTCGTTGAAAGACAAAAAGTTTCGGGAATATATTTCGACTTTTTTGTTCTTAATTTCTGCGATTGCCCGGAATCCATCCCACTTGATCTCAAAAATCCAATTTGGGTTATCAAAAGGTTCCTCCACTAAAGTTGCCAGCATCGGTTTGATCATTTGCCCTCCGCAATCCTGACGAAAGTCAGGATCTCATTTTGAGATGCTGAATCCCCGCTCCGACTCGTCGGAGACGAGGCGAGAAGTTCAGCATTACGAGAAAAAATCATCGATTTGATCTCCAAACTTTTTTCGACTTCGAAATTTGATCCATTGATTTGCCGCTCAAAGCTGATTTATCTTTTTTTGTAACATCGGTTTTAGAAACATAGTTGTCTTTTTCTTTAATCAGCAACCAGGAATTTTTACCGAATCGATCGTTTTTAAGTTTGATCAAAGCAAATCCACCCTGCAGTTTTTTGCCATTGACCACAAACTTAAGCATTCCTTCTTTTAACCCTTTACTAATTAGTTTTTCACTTTCAGCAACTGATTTAGAACCAAGAGCTAAATAGTTTCCAAAGTCCCAAACCATCACAGTACCTGCTCCGTAATTACCTTCTGGAATCACTCCTTCGAATTTCATGTAATCAATTGGGTGATCTTCCACGGCCATTGCCAAATGTTTGTCGCCTAGTTTAAGCGAAGGTCCTTTAGGTACTGCCCAACTAACTAGAACACCTTTGTGTTCCAAACGAAAATCGTAATGCAGGCGAGTGGCTTCATGTTTTTGAATGACAAAATGCAAAGGCCGCCCTTTGTTTGCTTTAACGGAACCTTTCGGTTCCGGCGTTTCATTAAATTTTCGCTTTGAATAGTATGTTTTTAGGCCCATATTCATATTCTATACAACTATAGACAAGCATTCAATTATACGATAATTTACCTTAGGTTTCGAAGCGAAAGGAGGATGCCATGGTGCAATGGCGAAGGATCAGAAATATCGGTCTGGGTAATCCAGAACTGGTGAACTACGAAATTTCGAGAGCCAAGGTTCTGGAAGTGTTCGAATGGTTTTGCCGAAACAAGGGTCAGAGCACGACTATGCAGTCACTTACCCAAAGGCTGTTCGACAATTTCGAGCAGGAGAAGAAAGATCCAATCGTTGACACGCGAAGTCTTTTGACGGCACTCGACTTCGCATGCCTTCACGAAGGTCGCCAAAAAGATGTTGCAATGGCGTGTGTGCCTGTTATTCTGGACGCGATTGCTCGATGCGAACCACCGGTTTCTGCGAGTTTGGTCGCGCAACTTCGGAAATTTTTTCCCAGGCGCATCACCTAAGGGGGTGAACTAATGGAACGGGGCAAGCGACAGCAGCAAGGCTCGTTTTCATTTCCAGATCTTGGTCCATTGTGTGTAGCCAAGGACATTTGGCTCGGTGAAAAGTTTCAGATGTCCCCGGTGTGGAATGTCAGTCAATTTCAAATCTATGAGCATGATGTTCATGATCAACTCATAGGCAGAGGACCTACAAATCCTCACAGGAAGGGCTTCGCAAGCAGCTATTACAGTTTTTTGGTAATAGCTGAAGAAGAAAAGGTAATTCATACCTGTGGGGTGCAGCTCAGAGAGGTGCTCGAGCGAAGCCAGATCTATCGTGCTGCTTGGTGGGAAGAGGCGATCGGGTTTACGCAAAAGTGCCTCAACTCATTCGAACCAGGCAGAAGGATATGGATTCTCGATGCTATTTTCCGGGAATCAGACAAAGCTGTCCCTAAAACACTGATGATGGTCCTCGAAAAAAAGTGGCAGCTTTATTTGGAAATCCCCTGCGTCGGATCATTCCAAAGGAACGACGTGTTTCTTGTTCACTGCAACATGAGGTGAGTGATGGCTGCAAAGGCATTCGCGATTTCAGCGCCGGTGCCAATTCCAGCACAGGCAGATCCTAACTTTCTTCCCGGGCTTTGGAGTAACACGGTTGAGTTGGAGGCTTTAGCTAAGAGGCGCTGCGTTTACATCGAGAGCAAAAAGCACTTCGGTACGGGAACCGTGTTAGAAACAGGTTTGGTTCTGACAACCAAGCATGTTCTTAAGGGTTGCCGTGGTAATGTTTGGGTCAACGGTAATCCAGCTCAGATTTTTTACCGAAGTAGACGTCACGATCTGGCTGCACTGACTGTACCAACGTCAAAGTTTCAACCACTTAAGATCGTGAAGAAGGTACACATCGACGACATGGTTTTTTACTTCGGCAACACCTACGACGGTTTGCGATCGTACCGTTATGCCGGGCGGATCAATCATGTCGAGAAGGATCGATTCACAATCGCGTGCGTCTCAGATAAAGGAGGATGCGGCGGAGGAGTGTGGATGTTGTGCGGGGATAGACTGGATTTTGTCGGAATTTCCTGCACGGAGGAGGACCTCAACACCACGGTTGTCATTTCCGGAGGAATTGTACAACGCTTCGCCACCACAGTTAAAAACAGGCTCAATCGAGTTGTTTCGATTGAGACTTATCGTCAATTGCGGTTAGTCTAACGGGCAGCTGTTTCCCAGCAGCGCCCGATTTTTTTATCTTGTTTTTACCCGCTCTTTTTCTAAAGATTTCTTAAGCATAGCCATAATGTCTGCAACTTCAGTTGGTTGTGGTTCTTTGCCCTTGGCTTTAATCGGTTTTCCTTTTGCTTTAGCTTCGATAACCTTTTTAAGTTCATCAGTATAAGTATCTTTATATTTTTTTGGGTCAAAGTTTTCTGTAAGTTGTTCGATCAAAGCCAATGCTATTTCAATTTCTCTGTTTCCGGCTTTTTTTGCATCAGGCAAAGTTAAATCAGAAGTTGATCTAATTTCTTCATCAAACCGCATTTGTTCCAAAATAATCGCTTTGTCCTCGGGTCTAATTGCCGCCAAATGTTCCCGATTGCGCAAAACAAATCTGGCAATCCCGATTTTTTTCGATTTCTTTAAAGATTCACGCAATAATGCATAGGCTTTCTCCGCTCCTTTTTCAGGTTCCAAGTAATAAGGTTTTTCAAAATAAATTGGGTCAATTTCCGAAGCTTTGGCAAAAGATTCAATTTCTATTGATTTTGTTTTCTCAACATTAGCTTTTTTAAAATCTTCGTTAGTCAAAACTACAAAATCGCCTTTTTGGTATTCATAGCCTTTGACGATATCTTCGTAAGGAATTTCCTTGCCGTCAGCCCGACAAATTCGGGCATAGCGGATGGGTGAGAGGTCTTTTTTGTGCAGCATAGTTAAATCCAAACTCATGCCGCCAGTGGCTGAATATAGTTTTACGGGGATGTTTACTAAACCGAATGATAGGGCACCTGACCAAATTGCTCTCATAGTAGGTATTAGGTTATAGGTTGTAGGTTATACTAACAATCGTAAATTTGTCCTAAAGACAAAGCTGCGGGTTGTTGAGAGAATTATATCATGTAATTAAGCATTATTTCTATCCAAATGAAAATAGCACAAATTGCTCCGATAATAGAGCGTGTCCCTCCGAAGAAATATGGCGGTACAGAACGGGTGGTTTATGCATTAACCCAGCAATTGGTTGCCCGAGGTCACGATGTGACATTGTTTGCCAGTGGGGATTCGGCAACATCAGCCAAACTCATTTCGATTTATCCAAAATCATTGCGAGAAGCGAAATTGAAAGATATTTATGGCAACAATATGTATAATCTCCTCCATGTTGGTCTGGCCTATTCCATGCATGATCAATTTGATATTATCCACGACCATTGCGGAATGTTAAGTTTACCTTCGTCGAATCTGATAACTACTCCTGTAGTTTCGACTTTGCACGGGGCCTTATCTATAAACAATCGACGGATTTTTGAAATTTTAAATAAACCATATTATGTTTCTATTTCCAAAGCTCAACAAAGGCCTGCGCCAAATTTGCACTACGCTGGGGTAGTTTACAACGGATTAGACATGAAAGATTATCCATTTTCCGAAGAGCGAGAAGATTATTTATTGTTTGTGGGACGAATTTGCGAAGAAAAAGGTACGCATTATGCAGTTGAAGCCGCTTTGGCCTTGGATAAAAAATTGATTATGGCAGCTAAAGTGGAACCAAACGACCGGGGATATTTTGAAGAAATGATCGAACCCAATCTGTCGGACCAAATCCAATGGATTGGGGAAGTTAACGAAGAAGAACGCAATAAACTGATGAGCAAGGCACTATGCATGTTACATCCAGTCACTTGGCGGGAACCTTTTGGTTTAACTTTGATCGAAGCCCAAGCTTGTGGCTGTCCTGTCATCGCTTTTAACCGAGGATCGATTCCCGAAGTAATTAAAAGCGGCGAAACCGGTTTTATAGTGGAAGATTTGGACGAAATGCTTGAAGCTATTTCAAAAATTGATAGGATAGATAGAAAAAAGTGTCGAACATATGCTTTAGAAAATTTTAACTCTGAAAAAATGGCAGTAGGATACGAGGATATATACCAAAAAATTATAGAAGAACATGGAAGAAAATAAACCTTTAGACAAAAAACACTTTTGGGACTTAGGTTTCACTGCCATAAAGCAACTGGAAACCGACCAAGGGATTTTAGCATCTTCACGCCAGGAAATTTATGGCTGTATTTTTGGACGCGACTCATTAATAACCGCGCTCAAGCTTTTGTATATTTACAAAAAAAGCAAGAATCAAGAACTGTTGCCACTGGTAAGAAAAATCTTGATCAACTTGTTTTTGTTGCAGGGAAAAACTGTAAACATTGAAAGCGGAGAACAACCGGGAAAAGTAATTCATGAATTCCGTCCAAGCGGCCATGAACATTTAACCAAAAGAAGCTTTAAGCCATGGTATGTTTATGAAGATAAAGTTATGCGCAATTACGACAGCATCGACTCCACGCCATTATTATTGATCGCCACTTATCGGTATTGGCAAATTACTCACGATGAAGCTTTTTTGCAACAAGCATTACCTCCGGTGCAATCGGCCTTAAAATGGATTTTCGATTTTGGAGATATGAATGGTGATGGTTTTATTGATTACGAATTATCAAATGCCAGAAATTCAGGAGGATTAGTAACACAAAATTGGATGGACAGTGAGGATTCGGTTTTTCATGAGACAGGTGAGGAGTTGGCTTATCCCTTAGCACCAGTTGAGGTCCAAGGTTATGTTTATATGGCTTTGCGACTTTGGGCTAACTATTTTTATCATAATGATTTGGAATACAGTAAGTTTTTAAACCAGAAAGCTTCGGAGTTAAAAGAAAACTTTAATAAAACTTTTTACACCCAAGACCCGGAAGGTAATTTTTATCTGGCCTCGAAGCTTGATGGTCGCGGAAGACTGCTTCGATCCGTTCGTTCGACAATGGGACATGTTTTGTGGTCTTCGCTTAATTATGATGACGATGGTTTTTTGGATTCTATATTAGAAAAAAAATATGTGCCAGAAATTGTTAAAAGATTATTGATGGATGATATGTTTGAACCAAATGCAGGGATTCGAACCTTAAGTCGTTATTCAACTAAATTTACACCCAACAGCTACCATAATGGCACGATTTGGCCGCATGATAATACGTTAATTGCCGAAGGATTCGAAATTCATGGTTTTCATAAAGAAGCTGCAATGGTCAGAACCGCGATTTTGAGAGCAATAGATCATTACAAAACGCCGATCGAACTTTATGGATTTGATCAGCATAAATTTTTTGATTATTCCTCGGAAAATGGCAAGCAAGCTTGCAAGGTTCAAGCTTGGAGTGCCGCTGCCATCCTAGACGCAGCAGTGACTTGATGGTATCCTTAAGTCTACGAAAGTACGAAAAATATACGAAAATACGAATGGGATAATGCTTTCGTACTTTCGTAAATATTCGTATTTTAGTAGACAAATATGAGATTACTTTGGAACTACCTAAAGAAGTATAGAAAAGTCCTGTTTGGAACACTCATCCTGGCCACGATTAACCAGGTGTTTTCATTATTGGATCCGCAAATTTTTCGGCTTATAGTTGATAAATATATTTCCCAAATAAATAATTTATCACAGTCAGATTTCTTGCGTGGGATTATTTTACTTTTGCTCGGTTCAGTTGGTGTGGCATTTGTCTCCAGAGTCGCGAAAAATTTCCAGGATTATTACCTCAATGTTATTGTCCAACGAGTTGGTACACAAATGTATGCCCACAGCGTTGAGCATTCTTTTTCCTTGCCCTATGCAGTTTTTGAAGATCAAAGAAGTGGGGAGTTTTTGCAAAAATTACAAAAAGCGCGAATCGATGCCCAAACTTTAATTCAAAGCGCGGTCAATGTTTTATTTTTATCTTTGATCGGAATCCTGTTCGTTATTGGTTATTCGTTTTATGTCCATTGGTTGGTCGGGACTATGTATGCGCTCATGATTCCAGTCTTAGGTTTTACAACTTTTCTAATTAGCCGGCAGATAAAAACGGCTCAACAAAGAATTATTAAGGAAACAGCGGCATTAGCCGGAACTACTACAGAAACTATCCGCAATGTTGAGTTGGTAAAGAGTTTAGGATTGGAAAATCAAGAAATCCAAAGACTGAACGATACCAATGATCAGATTTTAAAGTTAGAGTTGGAAAAAATCAAAATTATTCGTAAATTTTCTTTCATCCAAGGAACGACCATCAATGCTTTACGTTCAGCTTTGCAACTGGTCATGTTATCGCTGATGTTTAATCATGGGATAACTTTTGGCCAATTCTTCAGCTTGTTGTTTTATTCGTTCTTTTTATTCAACCCACTTGCTTCCTTTGGTGATGTTGCTCAACAATATCAGGAAGCTAGGGCTTCAATGGATCGATTAGAAGAAATTCTTAAAATAAAGCCAGAACCGAAACCTTTACATCCTAAAGATATTGGCAAAATTGAAAATATCAAATTTGATAATGTCGAATTTAAATACCAATCGGCTGATACATCAGCAGTTGAACATATTATTATTGATATGAAAGCGGGTGAAACTGTGGCTTTTGTCGGACCTTCAGGAGCTGGCAAAACAACTTTGATTAAACTTTTAGTTGGGCTATATAAAACTACTAGTGGCAAAGTCTTATACAACGGAATTGATTTAAAAGATCTGGATTTGGAAAAAATTCGAAACAAGATGGGATTAGTATCCCAAGATACCCAACTATTTGCAGGCACAATTCGTGAAAATTTATTGTTTGCCTCTCCTCGTGCAATTGATGAAGAAATGTTAGCAGCCTTAAAAGCTTCTGCGGCCTTAAGCTTGATTGAGCGGGGGGATAAGGGATTGGATTCTAGAATTGGGGAAGGTGGGCTGAAAATTTCTGGTGGTGAAAAACAGCGATTGGCAATTGCCAGGGCGTTATTGCGTAAACCAGAGCTGATTATTTTTGACGAAGCAACTTCCAGTTTGGATTCCATTACTGAAGAAGCCATAACCTCAACAATAAAAGATATAGAGAATAACTATCCCAATTTGATAACAGTAATGGTCGCGCATAGATTATCAACCATTGCCCATGCTGACCGCATATATGTTTTGGAACGAGGAAAAATTGCCGAAGTGGGTAGTCACGATCAATTATTACAAAAACAAGGTTTGTATTATGCCTTATGGCGCCAACAAATCGCCTCTAAAGAAAGTATGCCCATTCCCGCGAAAGCGGGAATCTAGACTTATTCCTTTTTACGATGGAAATTTTCATAAACGTCCCGCAGACGTTTATTTGTTAAATGTGTGTAAATTTGAGTTGTTGAAATTGAGGAATGTCCTAGTAGTTCTTGGACAGAGCGCAGATCAGCACCATTAGTCAGTAAATCCGTAGCAAATGAATGCCGCAGAGTGTGTGGCGTGATTTTTTTCATAATACCAGCTAGTTTCGCGTATTTTTTTAGGATTCTTTGGATTGACCTGGCAGTAAGCCCAGATACTTTTTCTGACATGGATTCCATTTGTTTTTCTACTGATTCTTTGGCATCGTGGCGGACGAATAATGCTTTGGAGTTGTCAGTTCGTTCTTTGAGATACTGATTTAAAGCTTCAATAGCTTTATGCGAAAGAAACACCAAACGCATTTTGTCGCCTTTGCCACGAACCGCAAACTCTCCACGTTTGAGATTTAAATTATCGCGCTTAATACTCACTAGTTCCGATATGCGAAGGCCTGTCGAAAAAAGCATTTCTAAAATTGCCCGGTCTCGCAGACGAGACAATTTATGCTTTTCTTCATCCGTCGATTTGATTAATCGCTCGACATCATCGATGTCCAAAAATTCTACTGTCCGAGCAGGAGTTTTGGGCAACTCGATTTTTTCTGCAGCCAAGGATTTAACATCCTGTTTGGCCAAGTACTTCAAAAAACTGCGCAAAGCAATTAGATGATAATTTTGCGTAATGATTTTTAAAGCTTTATTGTTATCAGTCAGTCGATTTAGATAAAGTCGAAAAGAACGGACAACTTCTAAATCAACATCTTTAGGATCCGTCACTCCTTGTTTAGCACAGTAATCTACAAATCGCTTCAGATAATGGTCATAGTTGCGCAATGTAAGTCTCGATCGATTGCGTTCGATTTCTAGATATTCTAAAAATTGCTGGTAGTATTTTTGGAGCTTAGTTTTGGTTTCTGACATATAGAACTACCCCTCCCGGCGCTTCGCGCCACCCTCCCCTGGGAGGGGAGGGTAAAATTTCATCTCCCCTTTCAGGGGAGATGTCGCCGCAGGCGACAGAGGGGTAGTTTCTAAAAGGTTTAAAATAACCTCTAGAACCCCATCTAAATTATTATCTATATCGTTATTCCAAAATCTTAAAACTTTAAAGCCTTGAGCTTCGAGAATTTTCGTTCTTTCTAAATCATTTATTTTGTTTTCTTTTTCGTTGTGCTGACTGCCATCAAGTTCAATAATTAGTTTTTTTTCAAAGCAGCACAAATCAACGATGTAACCGCCAATAACAAACTGTCTTCGAAATCTATGGCCTTTGAATCTCTTGGCTCTTAGGTTATACCAAAGCTTATTTTCCCAAGGAGTTTGATTTTTTCTTAAGTTTCTTGAAGTAAGTAATAAATTTTCTGTTAGTTTCATCTTCGCACAATGTTTAAAAGTCGATAATGTACGACGTAAGTATATCAAAAGTTAAATAAAATAGGCAAAAAAAACAGGCCTAGGGTTCTTTGAACTCCGGCCGGATGACGATGCTGACCATTTGACTATGTCGATCTTCCAAAAAATTCGTCAGACAACTGTTCAGCGACATCACGTAACCCAGCTGTAACGCGAGCTCGAACACTCGGTCAACTTCCCACTTCGGTTCATCTTTCCCGTAGTACCGGATAAGTCGACCATAGAGTCTTGGGCGAGGTAAATCGCTGACTGCGATGACATCACGGGTGGTGATCCAGACTTCGAAGGTTTCGGACTTAATCTTCTTGAGCTTGTCCTCGAAGTCGCGGTCATTGAAGACCCAACCAAAGTCCCCGATAAACGTCATCTTTTTGCCGTTGACGTTTTTTCTCACTATGGGACCTACAGAGATCCGATACCCTTCACCGCCGTCGCTGATTTGCTGATTGGTATCACAAGTCTGTGCCGTTGCGGGCATGTGCCACGTGACCCAAAAAACAAAAGCAAACCAAATGGTAGTCCTCCTCATGGTTCACCTCCTTCGGTTGATGACCAGTGCGACATTGAGAGCTGCAAAGGCTATAATCCCGCAAGCGATTAGCACAGCAGTCCTTCTACTCATAACGCCTCCAAGCAAATTATAGCATTAATTAAAAAGCTTGCTTTTTGCTGAAGTTTCTGTTAAAATTGCTGTGAATTAATCCACGGTTGGTTTTCTCTGACTAACTCGTGCAGAAAGGTAAAAGATGTTAACTCCAAAAGAGAAAGAGCAAATTATCAAGAAGTTCCAGGTCCACAAGGACGATACTGGTTCTCCTGAAGTCCAGGTTGCGATACTTACTCGCGAAATCGAAAAAGTTTCCGAGCATCTAAATTTGCACAAAAAGGATAATCACAGCCGTCGTGGGTTGCTGAAAATGGTAGGCAATCGCCGCCGCCTTCTGCGCTATCTCAAAGCCGAAGACGAAAAGCGCTGGGACAAATTGACAGACAAGCTCAAGCTTAATAAATAGCAGGTTGCAGGTTACGGGTTGCAGGCAGCAGTTGCTGTACCCTGTTGCCAATAACCAGGAACCTGATCATAATTAATTCCGCGAACGGATGAACAAGAGGTGTTGCCGTGTGGTTGTGTCATCCTGAACGAAGTGAAGGATCTAAAAAAAAGATTCTTCGCTAATCGCTCAGAATGACAGTCTCACGACACGACTTCTGGTTATGTCCGCAAAACGGAAACAAATAGGGTTATCATGAAAAAAGGCAAAATCGAATCCGATTTAGCCGGCAAGAAATTATCTCTTGAAACCGGCGTTTTGGCTATGCAGGCCAATGGTTCAGTGTTGGCCAAACTAGGCGACACGGTCGTGTTAGCAACAGCTACTATGAGTAAAACTTTGCGAGAAGGCATGGATTACTTTCCACTTTTAGTTGATTACGAGGAAAGGCTTTATGCCGCTGGCAAAATTAAAGGCTCTCGTTTTATCAAGCGTGAAGGTCGCGCTACAGATGAAGCTATTTTATCTGGTAGGTTAATCGACCGATCAATCCGTCCGCTTTTTCCAGATGGTATGCGGAACGACGTTCAAGTGGTGGCCACTATTTTATCCGTAGATGAAGTTAATGATCCAGATATAGTTGCCATCAATGCAGCTTCCGCAGCATTAAGTATTTCTAATATTCCCTTCGAAGGTCCAATTGCAGCAGTCAGAGTGGGAAGAAAAAATGATCAATTTATCTTAAATCCTTCTTACGACGAACGAAAAGACGGGGATTTGGATTTGGTAGTTTCTGGAACAGGTGAACATATTTTTATGGTAGAAGCAGGGGCAAAGCAAATTTCCGAAGATGATATGATCGGTGCAGTTAAGTTCGCGATGCCACATTTAGGAACTTTGGTAAAAATTCAAAATGATTTATCTAAACAAGTTGGTGAAGCAAAAATTGAAGTCATCAGAGTCTTGCCAGATGAAAAAGTTTTGGCAGAAGTAGAAACCTTTGCCAAAGCCAAATTAGAAAAGGGGATGTTTGGGAAAATTACAAAAGATGAACGAGAAAAAAATATTGATGAGGTCAGAAAAGAAACTATTGAGCACACTGCTGAAGTTTTCAAGGATTCAGAACTCAAAGTTGAATCACATACTAACTTAGCGTTAGATAAGCTAACTAAAAAATTGATTCGTTCTCATATTTTGGAAAAAGAAGAGCGCGTGGATTTGAGACCATTGAATGAAACCCGACCAGTGTCTGCTGCAGTCGCGGTTTTGCCCCGCACTCACGGCTCGGCCTTATTCAACCGCGGCGAAACCCAAGTCCTAACTACTGTTACTCTTGGTTCTTCCGGTGATGCGCAAATTCTCGATGGCATGGAAGATTTTGATGTCGAAGGAACCACCAAAAGATACATTCACCATTATAATTTTCCTGGATTTTCAGTTGGAGAAGTTGCTCCTATCAGAGGCCCTGGCCGACGAGAAGTCGGACATGGAGCATTAGCAGAACGAGCAGTAGAACCAGTGATTCCAGAAAAAGAGAAATTTCCTTACACTTTGCGTTTAGTATCTGAAGTTTTGAGTTCCAATGGTTCTACTTCTATGGCATCTACATGTGGGTCGACCCTGGCCTTGATGGATGCTGGAGTTCCAATTGAAGCCATGATTGGTGGGGTGGCCATGGGTTTGATCTTGGATATGGAAACCGGGAAATTCAAGGTCCTTACTGACATTGCAGGAATTGAAGACGCCAATGGAGATATGGATTTCAAAGTTACCGGTTCAGAAAAGGGAATTACGGCATTGCAACTGGATATCAAAACCAAAGGGTTAACTTTGGAAATATTAAGTCAGGCGATTAAGCAAGCCAAAGATGGTCGCATGCACATTCTGTCAGTCATGAAAGAAGCAATTAGTTCACCTCGACCAGACTTGTCTCCCCTGGCTCCTCGAATTACAACTTTGCAAATTAATCCAGAAAAAATTCGCGATGTTATTGGCACAGGTGGTAAAATCATTAACAAAATCATTGCTGAAACCGGAGTAAAAATTGATATTGAAGATTCGGGATTAGTCATGGTGACATCTAACGATGCAGAAGGATCCAAAAAAGCTATTGAATGGATCGAAAATTTGACGCGCGAAATTAAAATTGGGGAAACCTTCAAAGGCAAAGTTACCCGCATTATGGACTTTGGTGCTTTTGTAGAATTAACACCGGGTCATGAAGGCTTGTGTCATATTTCGGAACTGGCTTGGCATCGAGTGGGAAAAGTTGAAGATGTGGCACACATTGGAGATGAACTAGAAGTTAAAGTAGTTGAGATTGATCATATGGGACGCGTTAATCTTTCTCACAAACAAATGATTCCTCGCCCGGAGGGCGGGTCATTCGATGATCGTCCTCGAGACCGCGGGCCCAGACGAGACAACGGTCACGGGGGCGGTAGACATTTTGCCAAGCACTAGCTATAATAAATAAAAGTTAAATATCAAAGCGGCGTGGACAGCCGCTTTTATTTTTTTATGAAAGCTTATCAAACGAAAGTTAAAAAACTACCTGGTTCGGAATACGATGAATTATATCCAAGAGCTTTTAATATTTACAAGAAAATAAAAAGTTCGAGCAAAAGAAGACCGTATGTAAGATCAAAATATTTTAAAAAAGATAAAATTTTTCTTGATTATTTTTGGGAGCACTTACACCAAAAAAATTCAAAAGATAGAGTTAGAAGACTAAAATATTATTCATGTGCTTTAGACGTAATTAGAAATTCTAAGCATGATCCAGAGTCTAAACAAAACCCAAATAGAACCTCAGAAATTCTACATAGATTCAAGGCAACGACTGATAGAGATATATTTTTTGTTCAAATAAAAGAAGATAAAAGATCTGGACAAAAGTTTTTACTATCTATTTTCCCAGAAGAAGAATAAACAGAAAAAGACCTTCCGCTGTGTAGTGTATGAACTACGGCCGAGGGCCTTTCTCTACAAATAGTATAAATTTCTGCCTAAGATTTGTCAATGGATTAAATACTCTGCTATGCTTCAAAACATGGAAGAAAGACAACCAAGTAGGGAAAATACTTTAGACAACACGGTTCGTGTTGAAACTTTTAGTGATGGGGTTTATGCAATAGTCGCCACCCTTTTGGTTTTGGAATTGCGTGTACCTGTTTTAAGCGTAATTAATTCAACCGAGTTTCTTCACGCTCTAAGAGATTTAGTCCCAGAGTTTATTGCTTTCGCTGTTAGCTTTTTCACAGTAGGAATTTATTGGGTCAATCATCATTATTTTTTCCATGGCGTGCAAAAGAGCGATTGGAAATTACTTTGGTCAAACAACCATCATTTGTTTTGGATCGCAACTATCCCATTCACTACACAAATAGTAGGCAAGTATCATACTCTTAAATGGGCAGTTGGAATTTACGGATTTGATATGGCCTTGGCCGCATTGTCGATTATGATGATGATCCATTATGTTTTCTTTCACAGCAAGTTGATGTACCCAGGATTTCCGGAAGAACGAAAGAGAAGTGAATTTAGACGGGGAATGCGGGGAGTGTATCTCTATTTCATCGCTTCCGCTTTGGCATTTATAAATGTATATATAGCTCTAGCAATTTTTATAATCGTTCCTCTAATGTACGTCATCCCCGGCCTCCTGAATGATCATTCAGAGATTAATTTATAAGCAATGTATGCCCCATTATATTTTAAGATAGCAAAGCAGTATTTTCAGCTCTCAGTTAACGCATTTCAAGAAATAAAAAATACAAAACAGAAAAAAAATAAATCTCATTGGGATGAAAAGTTATGTTTATTACCAACTTTATTTTGTTTTTATCATGCCATAGAATTGTTGTTAAAGGGTCATGCAATCAAGAATGGTCAAGCTATTAAGAGCAAGCATAATATTTTAACAATATATACCTCGAATACGGATTATTTTTCAAAGTCTTTTAAAAGAATTTTGGATAGATATCTTATTCTAGAAAAGATGAGCACAGATTTAAGCATGTTTTTTACAGGAAATAAGATCAATGTCGAAAAATACTTCGAATTATTTAAATTCCCTGAAAGTATTACAAATAAAACATTTCAGCACTTTATTGATATACGACTTAGCGAAAAATTTTTCGAAGAGGTCATTTTTGATGTCGGTTTACTACTAATCAGACTAAACAAATTAGAATCAAATATTTTTATACCAGGTAATGTTAGGAAACAACTCCATGAAAAAGGATATATTTTACTTTGATATTATTTGACAATCATAAGCAATCGGATTTAATATACTTTGACGTCAAAAGCGTCCTTCCTCAACTTGACCCGAGCAGTTTCTGCTTTTTTCACTGCTAGGCCTAGTTGATCGGATGATCAGCAAAGGAGTGGATACTATGTTGTCCCATCGAGATAAACCGGCATTCCGGAAGATTCTTGGTGACCTAGTAAGTGGATTGCGAAACAGCTGTGATTTGTCACAGACTGACCTCGCTCAGAAAGTCGGCGTAAGCCAGGTGACGATTTCCAGGGTTGAAAACGGGAAGCTCGTTGGCTGGGAGATTGTAGAAAGAATTTTACACTCTCTCGGACTCAATGAGGACGACGCAAATTGCTACTACCTATACAAGAAGGGTAAGAAGATTGAAGATCGACTTCTTGTAGCACAACAGAGACTGCCGTTGTAGCAGTCGAGGGACCGCCGGCCTTTCCGACGGTCTTTTTTTATAATATTGACTAATGAATTATCTAATATATAATTCAATTGTATTTTGAATAAGCGGCGTTGAGCCGCTTTTTATATTATTGTTTTGATGCTAATATAAATTTATGAAAACCCTTACTGAAACAAAAAGAATAACCTCCACCAATAAATACTTGAATCGAGTTTTAGAAGGCGATTGCTTAAAGTTAATGGCCGTCATACCTGATAAATCTGTAGATATGATTTTATGTGATCTACCGTATGGGACAACACAGAACGATTGGGATGGGGAGATTCCGTTAGATAAATTATGGCTTCATTATGAGAGAATAATCAAAGACGAAGGAGTTATAGCTTTAACTTCTCAGGGATTGTTTACCTCGAAATTAATCTTAAGTAATCAAGAATTGTTCAAGTATAAACTTGTTTGGATTAAATCTAAAGCAACAAATTTTTTAAATTCGAAAAGACAACCCTTAAGAAAACATGAAGATATTTGTATCTTTTACAAAAAGCAGCCTTTTTATAATCCTCAAATGACTAACGGCTCTTCATATGATAAAGGTATCAGAAAAAATCAATTAACGGGTAGCTATGGTGAGTTTAATCCGATCCATGTAAAAAGCAATGGTGAAAGATATCCTTCAGATGTGATCTACTTTAAAACAGCAGAAAGTGAAGGTCCTGTTTATCATCCTACACAAAAGCCTGTTGAATTAGGTAGATACTTAATAAAAACTTATTCAAAACCACGTGCAATTGTTTTAGATAATGCTTGTGGGAGTGGTAGTTTTCTAGTATCTGCTGTTTTGGAAAATAGAAACTTTATTGGAATGGAACTCAATCAAGATCCCTTTTTACACAAGAAATACCCAGTAGATTATATAGATATTGCAAAAAAAAGAATTATGGAAGCTAGTAAGTCGATAAAAAAGAGATTGTATTAAATTTTTTCGAATTTTTCCTTTTTCATGATTTTTTCTGCTTTTTCTAATTCATTACTAGTAAGCTGCCCAGTATCAAAGAGCCATTCTAATAAGTGATAATATTGATTAGGATGTAAAATTGATTTAACGTTCTCTGTAATGCCTAGCGCTGTCTTAATGTAGTCTAAGTGGCTATTAGTCAGAATGCCTCTTCCTACCAAATCATAAGCTATTCTTAGAGCATCAACAGAAGTTATGTTGAGATCTCCTTCTTTTGATTCATCCTCTTGCAAATCTTTAGAATCGATTTTTAGTAGATCTGAAATTATTTTAAAACCATTTAAATTTTTGTTATAGAATTCAATTTCCTGACCACGATAAGTAAACCAAGTATTTCCTTGTTCAGTCAGAGACCCACGAGGAAGAAAAACTCCTTCTCTGATAACTCTTGTTTTCGAAACCCAACCGCAAATATATAATTTCCATTTTTTCTGTCTAGTAGTACCAGGAAGAGATCGCACAGAAGGTGTTTCAAGGTGTGTCATCAAATAAATATCTGTGTCTAATCTGTCATCGTACAACTGTCTAGCAAAAAAATTATGTTTTGCTTCTCGTGCAATCCCATCTGAACTTAGATACATTTCTTTAAAAGGGAGACTACCCCCTCTACATTTAACGTCAACTTTTATCCCTGATTCCAACAGAATATCAAAACCAAGTGGATCTTCACTTTGTTTATCGGGAAGTTTTAATTGATCTCTTATAACTGTTTCAGCAAGTATACCAAACCCTTGTTCTTCTTTATTTCCTTTTTCTGCACCTTTTGTGAGGTTCGATTCAATAAATCTTGAAGCTTTTTCTCTCAATTTAAAACCTTCTTTATCTGAAAGATTTATTATTATGGGATGTGGTTCAATGTATTCGTACATATTGCTCTCGTTTCATTAAATATAGTACTTTACTCGACACATTACAAATAAAAACTTATAGTAAATTTTTTTGTTATACTTATGTTACCTTTTTGAAGCTGTTACGTATTTACTTATAGGAATTCCATGGAATTAGCTGAATTTCAAATAGTAGAGCAGTGTCGGGATGGGAATTGGTCCAATTTCGGACAATTATATGATCAGTACTTGCCCAAAATTTACCAATATCTTTATTACCGCACGCATCATATTCAGGTTGCTCAAGATTTAACCAGTGAAGTGTTTTTTAAGCTCATCAAAAATATCGAAAGTTACAAGGCTGGCAATTCAGGGTTTGGGCCATGGTTTTACAGAATTGCCAGGAACACCTTAACCGATTACATAAGAAAACAAAAATCGACGGTAGATATAGAATCAATTTTTGATTTAGCATCAGATGAAAATATTGCAAATAGCGCAGATAATAAATTGAATCTCGATTTGGTTAAGAAACAGTTAAGCAACTTAAGTGTGTTGCAACAAGAAATTTTAGTCTTAAGAGTTTGGGATGGATTATCTCATAGAGAGATTGGAGAAATATTAGACATCTCGGAAGACAGCTCCAAAGTAAATTACAGCAGAGCGATAAATACTCTTAAAGAAACAATTCAAGCATAATAATGTTAGATCCAATTGAAGATAAATTTTTATCCCAAAGACCTAAGGCCGAAATCGACCCTAAGTTTCGCTCGACATTGAAAGCTCAATTAATTAATGAAATTAAACCAATTAAAATTAATTTTATGAATAAGTTCAAATATGCGATAGCGGCTGGTTTGGCAATTATCGTAGTGGCAGTGGTCGTGGTTGCAGCTCCCAAGAAAAAAGGAGAAGTGGCTTTGCTTGGTACTCCTCAAATTACCAAGTTAAGCGCAAATGCTTTTGGTCATCTAAATACCGGCAACGTAAATGTTCCAAGTGGAATGGGCGGAGGTGGAAATAATACTACTTCACTATCTGCACCTTCAACTGCAACACCGGAATCTACCAAAATGTCTACTGAACCAGCAGTTGGTATGGGCGGAGGTGGAATGGGAGTTGCGGTTGGCCGCGATGCTTTAATTTACAATCCTATAAATTACAAGTTTGTGTACACGGGAGAAAAGTTTACAGTTGATGAAGATAGTTTACCGGTTTATGAAAGACAGAAAGGATTTGGCACTGCTAATTTATCCACTATTCTTTCTAACTTCAATGTCAGCATGTTCAATATTGGCAAATTCGCAAATGCCAGATTGGATTACTTAACTGCCAGCCAAGATGTAGATAAGGGTTACATGCTAAGTTTGGATATGCGAGAAGGATTGGTGAGTATTGGCCAAAATTACGAAAAATGGTATGCACCAAATCAGGTTTACCAACCATTATCGCCAAATCAACTTCCTGCAGATGATGCTGTAATCAATGTTGCCAACTCATTCTTGGATGAGTATGGAATAGATAGGTCAGGCTTTGGATCTCCAGTTGTGCAAAATAATTGGAAGATCCAATACGCTGCTGCAACAGATAAATCTCTAGCTTATGTTCCGGATCAAATAGCAGTGGTTTATCCAACTAAACTAGAAGGCAACGAAGCTTATGATCAAAGCGGGAATAAAACTGGAATGATGGTGTCTGTGGACGTAAGGGCAAATAAAGTTGCTTATGTGTCGGAGTTAACTTCCCAAAGATATTCTGCATCTGATTACGAAACAGAAAAAGATGTTGATCGAATTTTGGGTCTTGCTCAAAAAGGTGGGTACCAAACTTATTACCCAATTGATCAAGCAGATGCCAAAACAGTGGAAGTGGATTTAGGAACTCCAACCAAAGCCTATGTCAGACTCTGGCTAACCAAAGACAACAAGACTTCGGATCTGTATGTGCCATCTCTAATTTTCCCTGTGATCAACCAACCAAAAGATGTTTATGTGACAAATGTGATCGTGCCAATAGCCAAAGAAGTTTTGGATACGGAGCAAAACTCGGTTCCTCCAATGATCCTCGAAAAATCAGCACGGTAAAACCTTAATTAAAGCCTCACTGTCTTGTGAGGCTTTTAATATTGACTTTTAAGCCACTTTATACTAAACCGAAGATAACAACAAGGAGGGCTCAATGAGCCAGAAAGACAATGAACGTGGTCAAAGGGACGGCCAAGGTGCTGGAGCGCTGAGCAGAGAGTATGAGAAATTTGCTAATGATCTATCAGGATCGAGCAAAGAATCTCGAGATTACCGCTCAGGTTATGTTAACGCCTCCGAACATAATCGAGGTCAAACCGATGGATCAAAGGCAGGTTTCGTTGAATCCTTACTCGAAGAAGTTTCAGCAGGCTTCGGCTTAGTTCCCAAGAGTTACCACGAGGGGTTTTCTAACGGTAGAAACAACCCTTCATCAGAATCAGTAAGTCGCTGTGAGGGCAGCTCATCATCTAGAGTTGAAGATGACGACGAAGATGATGAGGAAGAAGAAGATGATGAGGGCTACGATTGGGTTCTCTTAACTTTCGCCTGTACCTGTGGTTGGATATATAGGTACGAATGCGAACGCTGGGAAGCTGAAGAACATCTGGATAAGAAAGCCCACGTAGATTGTTCCAGCTGTGGAAAAAGATGGCTTCTCAACGATGATGACCTCCATGAACTTGGAAATGAAGAAAGTGATGAGGATGAGGATGAGGATGAGGATGAGGATGAGGATGAGGATGAGGATGAG
>JADMIO011227190.1_pt1 | contig 44108 bp, 44 predicted proteins | sample 8958161 | NCBI WGS metagenome assembly JADMIO01 (sample SAMN16585339, study PRJNA669376) | soil metagenome | isolation source: Crop rotation soil | place: USA: Cullars Rotation, Alabama | collected 2011
CGCGACAACTTGTCCACGTGGAATTCTAAGCTTAGGATCCCAATGTGCTGGAAAGAAATCATCCGTAACGAGGGAGCTGAATAGTTATGGCTACTGAGTCAGAATCACGCCGCCAAGTCGAATTTCCCAACCACGAACGGCCACATACCGAAATCAGCACCATGGGGATGATGGGGCTTGCCGTCGGCTTCACCGTCGTTTTGTTTGGCGTAGTGATGGCTACGCCCCCGACCGCTCATAATTTTATTCGTGACTTGCTGATGGGCGCCGATGTGCGCGACGGCAAGATCATTCATTTGTTCCTGACGGAACGTATGATTTTCCAAGGATCAATCACGCTGGTCTGGGCATTGTCAGCGGCGACCGTTATCCTGAAGATCATGCGCCTGAAAAAGGAGCGGGCAACCTTTGATGAGGACGTAGTTCCTGAAGGTTTGGATCTGACCGACCAGGCTAAGGTCATTGAAGTTTACGAGAAGCTGAAATCCAACTCCGACTTGACTGAAAACTTGGGATTGACCCGCGTTGCTCGCGTGTTGGCCATGTGGATCAACACGGGAGACTTTGAACGAACAGCAACCTACGCGCACAATCAAGCGGATTTGGACGCGTTGAATTCTGATTCGTCTTTCCGTCGTAACCGTTTGCTTATCTGGGCGATGCCCTTGCTGGGATTCGTGGGTACCGTGTTCGGTGTGGCCGCTGGTATCGGTGGTTTTGCGGCCTTCTTGAAGCAATCCAATGTTACCCCGGATCAAATCAAGGATCAGGTTGGTGAAATTACCACCGGTCTTGCCGTGGCCTTCTATTGTACGTTGTTGGGGTTGCTCACAGCCGGTTTGGCCGCGTTCCCCAGTTTGATGGCGGAACGTAAGGAAGAAGAGGTTCTGGGCGAAGTTGACGAATTTGTTGAAGATCGTTTGTTGGCCCATATGCCCTCCGGCGGAGTGGTCGCAGCCGGAGGCGTCCAGTCCACCCAGAAGTTCCCGATCGAGGAACTCGTGGGAGCCATTCGCGAAGGTATGGAAGGCTTGCAGACGCAGGCCAAGTTCCCTGTCGAAGAACTGGCCCAAGCCATCGATGCTGGTTTCCGTCGCTTGCCGAATCCTGAGCGTTACGAGGAAGTGTTCTCGAAGGCTGTTGCACGCGCCGGCGAAGTCATCAACACCAAGTACGAAGAATTCCAGACCAATTACGAACGCCGGGTGGGTGAATTGGGCTCGCAGTTGGGTGGTAAATTGGAAGCAGTTTCGACCAATTTCACCAGCGGCACTCAGCGTATGATGACAGATTTCTCCAAGGCGCAGGATAAGACTTTGGAACAATTTGTTAAGAACGATCAAAAGTTGACCGAACACTTCGAAGAGCTGACCGAGAGCATCACCAAGATGGGCAAGGAAATCTCCGAGCAGATCGGCGAGTCCCACGAGCGTTATGTCGAGGCCGTCGAGGATCTCGATAAGAAAGAAATCCAGCGCTGGGAGAAGATGGTCGGCGACTTCAACAATCTGTCTGTCAAGATTGCCGACTCGTTCAAGCAATCAGTTTCAACTTTGGATTCCGCTTCGGGCCGTTATGCCGATCGTATCCAGCAGTCCGTGCAACAACTGACGGATCAGCTCGAGAAGATCACTCAGCTCGGGACCGAAATCGACAAGGTATTGCGGACCACGCAGAGCATGGAAGCGACGTTGCGCCAAGTCGGCAGCTCGGACGAGTTCCGGCAGACCCTGGCGAATATTCGCAGCCATTTGGTGACCAGCGACGAATTGCTGAAACAATTGTCCAAGCCGCGCAAAGTTGTGTTCCAGGAAGCGCGCTCGGAAGATTAAGCCTGTTCGTGTTGGGATTAACCGAAAGAAGGTGCTGCCATGGCCGGACGCAAGGAGTATAAAAAAATCGACATTGATGTCGAGCCGTTCCTGTCAATCATGGCCATTGTCATGAAGTTGATCTCGCTGATCTTGGTGGTCATCGTCATGCGTATCGCGATGAACAGCAAGCTCAAGAAGATCGTGGCCTTGTCCGGCTTGTGGGGCGGTAAAGGTAACATTGAGGATTCGAAGGAACCTCATTATCTGGATTGTTACCCGGACAAGGTAATCATCTATCCGCATACCATTACGAATACCTGGTTGGACTTGCAGCGGCCGAATAATGCCGTCGAGCAGATGCTCCAGAATCTGAATACGTCCAACGAATACGTCGTGATCATGGCCCGACCGCAGTCCGTGAAGTACTTCCGCGCCGTTCGCAAGATGGTAAAGGACCATCCGAAAATCGACGTCGGCTTTGATGCAGTCAACGCTGACTTCAAAGTCAACTGGGATGATGCTCGAAAAGCACTTTCGGTTGATTTGGAGGATGAGGAGTCGAACACGACCGTAAATGTTGAATCGCCCAAGCCAGCTGCGCCGTAACGGTAATTGAAGAGGGACCTATGCCCAAACGGAAAAAAAAGCACGAGCCCGAAATGTTGATTGTCTCGTTTTGTGACATTGTCACAATTACGACGGCCGCGCTTTTCTTTGCTCTCTTGATCACGGTTCAAGAAGCCGTCAAAGTCCCTGTATTCAAGCCCACTCCGCGCGCGAAATCGACCACCAAGCAACCGATCTTCTTTGAATGTCGCAACGGCAGTGTCTGCTTCATCGACAAGGTCGGCTTGGATGAACAGGTCACGAAAATGCTTTCCGCTCTCAGTCCCAGCGTCAAGGGCGGCGACTTGAAGCAGTTCTTGAACGCTGTGAGCGGGAACGAAATTGGGAACGAGTACTATAAAGTTGTCCCAAGTTATTTGCTAACAGCCATCGTGGCCTTGGAGCCAAAGCCGGGCGCTCGCGGCGACAACACGAATCAAGTCCATGAGGTCGAGCGTCCATTTCAGAAGACGCTGGCCAAGTACGATAAAGAGAAGGTTTACACAGTTTTCCTCGTAAGAGACGATAGCTTCGATGTATTTCATCAAGCCCGAATGGCGGCCGATCATCGAAGTTTCGACGTCGGCTGGGAATTGCTTGGTTCCGATGAACCGATCAAGTTTGGAACCGGCGGCAGTTCGATCGATACTCAGTAATTCCTTCGTTCCCCCCGATGCGAGCTGCACATCTGAGGATAGCGATGTAATTCACACATTTCATTGCGTTTGACACTTGAAATGGTATAGTACCTGCATATTCGGGGTTTATTCTCAGGCAAACAACCCTCAATTGAAGCGCAATGGCCACTAAGAAAAAAGCCGTCAAAGGCGCCAGTAAAACCACTGCCATTGTGTGGATTGTGCTTTCTGTGCTCCTCGTCGGCGCCGGGGTTCTAGGAATCAATGTTTCCCAGCGCCTGCGAAAAGTGATCGACGGCACCAATCAACTCAAGTCTGCCGCTCAAGAAGCCGTTCGCAAGCAGGAGATGCTGGTGAAATCACCAGCGCGTCGCGAATTTTCTCCAGCCTTCCTGCAGATGGCGTTTGGGGATAACCCGCCGTTGTTGGAGCAAATCAAGGAAGCGCTGACGCAGGCAATCGGCGACAAACCTTCACTGACCCAAGGCGACGTCGCAATGATGCTCGTGACTTATCGGGCTGAAGGTGAGTTGAGAGACGTCGCGATTCACGTCTTTGGCAATCTCAACCCGGAACGGCTCCCGGCCTTTAGTTCCGAAGGTTATTGGAAATCGCAATTGACCGAGCAATTTTTCAACATGGGCCAGACCACGCTGTCGCTCTTGGGACGCGAGGTTTTAATTCTAGCGACGCCGGAAGTGAAGAAGCGCCAGGAAGAAATGCTTTCTGCCAGTACTGGCGATCGTTTTCCGGTGGTCCAAGATTATCTTCATGATCCCGTTTCTTTCATCGCCGTCATCCCCGAACCAGCCAAGCTTTTCTCCGAACAGTTCCGACCTTACATGGCTGCCGTTCTTGTTAAAGGGAAAATTTCAATGGATGAAGCGCGGTTGGAACTCGTGGCCTTGAGTTTTGATCCCCGCAAGGCGCAGGAATTGGCGCAGATTTTGTCTGACACGCGATCAATCGCTGTGGGTCTCTCTCGAATTCGTTACGGCAACGCCCCGCTGGCGGAGTCGGCGTATCAGTCGCTTGTGCGAACACAAGTTCGCGCGGAAGGACCGATGGTCGTAGTCAGTTCGATGATGCCGGGCGATGTCTTGGAGCGGAGTCTGCCGCAACTGGTGCGGGTGCTTTCCAAGGGGATAGGGCGAATCAGACGCGGACCTGGCTACCCAAGTTAGCCTGCTGAAAGAACGCGAAATGAAACTGTTTCGTAGCATCCTATTATTCGCGGCCTTCGGGATGGGTACGCGCGCGGCCTTTCCGGCTGACCTGAACGAGCCGGTTGATCAGAAACTCCAGACTGTTTATCGACATCTGCATTTTTCCCAGCAATATCCGGCCGAGGCTGTCGAAGTGATTCAAACCCGCCTTCAAAATGCCGTGCATCCCCTCGAAGTGATGACCGAACTCGCCAAGGATGACCGCCAGGAACTCCGCTCACTTCTCGCCATGTTGTTGGGTGAATATGGCGAAGCCGGCGGAGCCAAAATTCTCTGGGAACTGACACGCGATAAAAAGGAATCGGTCCGGTTAACTGCTGCCGGTGCTTTAGCGCGTTTGGCCCATCTAACCCATATCGAAATAGACACGAAAGGCTTGGAAGACGAACAGCCTGCCGTGCGACGTTTGACGGCCAGTACCTTGGCAGCAATCGGTGGTCCTTCGGCCGAAGACGATCTTATTTTGGCGTTGAAGGATGACAATGAACTGGTCCGCACCGATGTTGTGAAAGCCCTGAGCCGGGCGGCCTGCGGCACGAGCAAAGCCGTTAATTCACTGATTGAGATGCTGCATGATCCCAGCGTTAACGTGCGTGATCGTACAGCCCTGACCTTGGGCGCTTTCAATGACACCCAGGTGGTTGAACCACTTGTGATTGCCTTAAAAGATCCAGACTGGCATGTGCGCGCTTCAGCGGCGGAATCTCTGGGGCGCTGGGTCAGGAAAGATCCCGCGTTGATCGACGCACTTTTGAAGGTGTTGGAATCGGATGACTTTGCCTTGGTGCGTGACCGCGCCGCCGACGCCCTGACGGCGGCAGGTGATAATGAAAAGGTCGTGACCATCATGGTTAAATCGCTCGGAGCCAGCCAACGGGATGTTCGTTTCCATGCGGCCCAAGCACTGATCCTATCGAAATCTGTGAGTTCCTTGCCGCTGTTGATGGAGCTTTGGGCCAAAGGCAAGCCTCAGACAGATGTTCGTGAAAAAATTCTGAACATCTTTGGTCAGATTGGTGGTCCGGACCAACTGCCAATTGTGATTGAAGGAATTACCGACGTTGAACCTACCGTGCAACTGGCCGCTGTCGGCGCACTGCGCCGGCTAAAAGAGAGAGGCGGCGCCAAACATTTGATATTGCGCCTGGAGGATGCCAACCCCCATGTTCGGGCGGCGGCAGCTCGTGCGATCGGCGACATGGGCGAGCGGGATGTCTCGATCAAGATTCTGCCTTTACTGCGAGATTCCAGCGCCTACGTTCGTAGCGCAGCGGCGGAAGCCCTTGGCAAATTGGGTGATCGGACTGCGATTATTCCCTTGCTGCAGGTTTTATCCGGCGAGAAAGCAACTGACGAAGAAAAGCGTGGATTATTGATTGGAACCAAATCCGGCGCGGCTGCGGATCTTGAACTGACTGAAACGCAAACAAAGACTCGTGCCATCGAAGCGTTGGGTGTGTTGCGGTCACCGGAAGCCGTTGATCCAATTGTCGAGAACGGCTTGAAATCGAGTGACCCCGCCTTGCGAGCTGTGGCGGCTTACGCGCTGGGCCAGATCCGCGATCCTCGGGCGGTTGAACCTTTGCAAGCGGCTGTTCGTCCTTATTATGCAGAAGCCCCGACTGATTTGGAAAATGTCATTGATCCCGGCGGCGCGAAAGTCGCGGATGAATCCCGGCGGATGAAAGAGAAAGAATCACGAGTTCGGGCGTCGGTCGCCTGGGCGCTGGGACAAATCGGCGATGCGTCGGCCAAGGCAACATTGCTGAAAGCATTGAACGACCAAAACAGTCTTGTCCGTGATGCTGCTGTGGAAGCCCTGGCCAAAATTCAGGAAAAGCAGGAACGGGAAAAGCTCGCTGCCGGCGAAGCTGCCGTCAAAGCACCGTCGGACCAGAAGCCTCACTAGTCCTAACAACTCCAGTTGACTTCCGTATCCGGCGCACTAAGTTGAGTCCCAAGTATGGGAGCGGATTGACCGCTCGCAATTGGGGGAGAAGTTCACGATGAGTGTGCGACTTTTTGCGTGTGTGCTGGGAGTGATTCTTCTGGCAGCCTTACAAAGCAAGGCAGTTCAGCCCGGGGACGCAGAAGTCTCCTGGTTCTCGCAATTGGATGGCATTCTCGCTGACGAACCCTCACTCACAGCGACCGTCCGTGAACTCGTCAAGGATGCTCCGTCCGCTCGCCAGCCGGATTTAGCTGTCATTACTTATCATGTTCGGAACCAACAGATGCGGGACGTCGTTGTGCAGGTCTATCGCAACAATGATTCGCCCAACGCAGCTCCGTTGATCCGCGCGCAGGGAGTTGTCAACGATCGACTCGGGGACCGGCTGGGCGAAGCCAGTGGGAAATTTCTGGGTTTGGTCCTGCAACGGGGACAGTATTTTGGTGATCCCGTGGAAGTGAGCCGACAGCAGCGAGCCATGAAACTTTCCATAGATGGTGATCTCAGTTTATTGCGTGAACAGACGATCGAACCATTGCACGTCGTGGCCATTCTGCCGCAAGCAGGCCGATATCTGCCGTCAAGCTTGAGCAGCCATGTGCAAACAGCCGTTTTGAGAGCTCAGCTAAGTTTTGGCGAGTGGCGAGGCAAAGTCAGTTTGATTGTGGACGAAGCTGACCACGCCGAGCAGGTGGGCAATGTCGTCGCCGGCTGGCGTGACCTGGCTGGTTCCCTTGCTGGCGCTTTCGCCAGTTACGGACCGGGTCAACGATTACAGGACGCGCTCAAAGAGACTACGGTACAAGTCGTGAATGATCGCATCACAGCGTCGGGAGCTTTGCCAGCTGCCACAATGGTGAGGGTTGCCAAGGAGATGGCTGGACACGGTGGCGGATGCCCGCCTGGTGGAGTTTGCGGTTCTCTTCAAGTGGCCATTTGCCACGAAGGGAACACGATTTGCGTTTCCCCCGCGGTAGTCGCCAGTCATCTTGCGCATGGAGACCAATGCGGCCCATGTTCGGGAACTGATTCGACGCAAGGTGATCGTCGATGAGCCGACGGCTGGTGGCGTTGGTAATGCTCATCGGATTAATCGCTCCCATCTTTGGAACTGCCCAAGAGACGGATTCGCTGTCTCGTCGACTGGATCGTCTTGGTCGATGGATGCGATCACCTCGCGAAAGTATTCGTCTTGAGGCGATCGTTGAACTTCAAGATATCCCCAACCCAAACGCTTGCACCTTATTATTATCGGCGGTTACTGACACCAGTTCAGTTGTCCGCGCGTCCGTCGTGTCGGCTCTCAGCCGAACCAAGGACAAACGTGTGGTCCCGGCGATTCGGCCGCTTCTGAAGGATTCCAACGAGGAGGTCCGCGCGTCCGCCGCTTGGACGCTGTGTCAAAGCCGAGACAAAACGTTGTTGCCGGATATCCTGGCGCTGTGCCGGACCGACCCATCCGGATTGGTACGATTTCGGGCTGTGTGGGGCCTCGCCAAGATCGGCGATCGATCGGCTTTGCCAACAGTGATCGATGCATTGGGGGATTACAATCCAGCGGTCCGCGAACGTTCCGCTCTTTTGGCCCTGGCCGCCCTGGAAGATGAGACTGTGGGTGAACGATTGATCAAACAAGCGCGGAACGATTTTCCGCCGACACGGCGGATTGTCATGTATTTGTTTTCACGGTATGGCGAGCGGAGGCTGATTGAGACTGCGCTTCAGCAAGGCTTGCGTGATACCGATCCGCTGGTACGGGCCGAAGCGGCATTGTCATTGGGCAAACGGCTGTCCAAAAATTCCGGGTCCTTTCTTCTCTCCTTGCTAAAGGATCCTGACGAGCACGTGCGCGGATCATCGGCTTATGCTTTGAAATTAATCGGGGACAAGTCGGCCGTCGAACCGCTAAAGGCTCTGCTTAATGACGACTCAGCGTTTGTGCGTGCGGTAGCCGCGGAAGCGCTGCGGCATTTAGGGGAAAAATCCGTTCAACCGCCGGACGGATTCAAAGCGGCCGATTTGTTTACGTATCCGATTTACAGTCCGGAACACTCGCAGCTCTACCGCTGAGGTCCGGGACAGATGCCGTTCGGGGAGTGTCGGACAAATTCAATGAACTCCCGCGCTTCCTGTGTTGTGAAAGCTCCATCCCGCGACACTTCCTTGAGAACTTCCGTTCCTTTTAGCTCTGCGAGGTAAAACAGTTGGAAAAGTTTTTTCAACTCACGAACAGCGGCCAGGGGGATCTTTGCTCGACGCAAACCGACCAGATTAAGTGCGTGAACTTCATTGCGTTCCGCAGCTAATGTAAACGGCGGCACATCCATGGAAACACGGGCATTGCCTGACATCATCGCCATTCTCCCGATATGCGTGAATTGATGGATTACAACACCGCCGGAAATGAACGCGCGATCGGCCACATGCACGTGACCGGCCAACAGGGCGCAATTGCAAATGATGACGTTGTTGCCCACCGTGCAATTATGCCCGACATGCGATGCGCCCATGAGATAACAATCGTTCCCAATGACGGTGGCGCTTTCGGATTCCGTGCCGCGATGAACGGTGGCGTATTCGCGAAAAACATTCCGATCTCCAACGCGCAAATAGCTGCGTGTTGAACGATCGAATTTTAAATCCTGCGGTTCGTGGCCGATGACCGCGCCCATGTGAATCTGGTTATCATGCCCGATCTCGGTATGACCGGTGATGTAGGCGTTAGCCCAGATACGTGTGCCGGAGGCAATTTTGACATGCTCCTCGATCACGGCGTGCGGACCGACTTCGACGGAGGAGTCGAGCTGCGCTTGTGGGCTGATGATGGCTGTCGGATGAATGGCCATGGCCGTTTATAACGGAGAATCTTCGTCCGAGACCAGCTTGATCGCATCGCCGACATGAATGATTCCCGATGAGACCACGCGGACACAAATGCCGCCACGTCCGCCGCTGAGGGAGCGAGTCATACCGGGTTCGGAAAGCGATTCAATGTAGCGGCAGGGTGGACGGGGCCGATCGTATTCGAACACGGCGGTGCCGATGGTGAATCTTTTTCCCTGGAGTTCGCGGAGGACGATATTGCGTGTGACGATATTGCGGCGGTGCTGACCATGCATGACTTGGACGCCGGTCGCGCGCAGAACATCATCCAGGGCTTCACCTTCGATGAGTGTTACTTCGCATTCATCCACACCCGACCAATAACCGACGTGGCGAGCGTAACGATCGTCGCGCAGACCTTCACCAACGAGCGCTTCCACTTCCGGTACGCTACGCATCGGTTCGCCGCCAACGGAAGCGATAAAGATTTGTTCGATGCTTGCAGGCATGACCCACCCGATCGGCTGCTCACGCCGCGCGAACTTAATACCGCGGCATGTCGGGCTCGATGCGTTCGGCCCAACTATCGATGCCACCGGCGACGTTCTTCAATTGCTTGTAGCCCTGTGTTTGCAGGAATTTCAACGCACGCAGACTGCGTCCGCCGTGGTGGCAGTGCAACACGATGAGCTTGTCCTTGGGCAGTTCCTTGAAGCGTTGCGCCAGTTCGGGCAAGGGGAGCTTCACGGTGCCTTCGATGGCGCAGATTTGAAATTCGTCGGGATTACGGACGTCGACAAAAACAAAGTCGTCCTTGCGATCGCGCATTTTCTTCACGGTATCAACGCTGATGTCGTCGGGGCCGAGGCCTTGTTCTTCTTCTTCCACGATGGAGTCTCCTGATGAACCGCCATCTTCGCCGCGGCCGATGCCGCAGAACTGAAGGTAATCGATCAGTTCGGTGACCGTCGGGTTCTTGCCGCAAACAGGGCAGTTGGGATCCTTCGGGATTTTGTATTCCCGGAAGTTCATGTCCATGGCGTCAAATCGCAACAGGCGAGCCATCAACGGTGTGCCTTTGCCGATGATTAACTTGATTGCTTCGTTGGCTTGAATGTTACCGATGATGCCGCAGATCACGCCGAGCACGCCGCCTTCGGCGCAACTGGGAACCATGCCGGGGGGCGGCGGTTCGGGATACCAGCAGCGATAGCAAGGTCCGCCCAAGTGCGGGGCGAACACTGTGGCCATGCCTTCAAAGCGAAAAATTGAACCGTACACATTCGGTTTCTTGAGCATCACGCAGGCATCATTGACGAGATAACGTGTCGGGAAATTGTCAGTGCCATCAATGACGATGTCATAGGGCTTGATCAACTCGAGGGCGTTCTCGCTGGTGATCTTGGTTTTGTGAGCGATGAAATTCAGATTTGGATTGATCGCCTTTAGTTTTTCCTCGGCGCTCTGCAATTTGTGTTTACCCACGTCCGGCGTGAAGTGCAGGATTTGGCGTTGCAGATTGCTGAAGTCGACGGTGTCGAATTCAATCATGCCGATGGTGCCGACACCGGCGGCTGTCAAATAAAGCGCGATGGGGGAACCGAGTCCGCCGGAGCCGATGAGCAACACCTTGGCGGCTTTGATGCGTTCCTGACCTTCCATGCCGACTTCCGGCAAAATGAGGTGCCGCGAATAGCGTTTGATATCCTCATTGGTCAGCTTGGCGCGGTCTTTGATGACCGGGTCCATGCCGCCTGCGATGGAAGGTACGATGGCGATTTCGTCGCTCTCGCTGACAGGCGTGCTGTCACCTTTGGCGCGGATATCTTCGTCGTTGACGTAAACGCGCACGAAATTCCGCAGCTTGCCGTCGCCGGAATAGAGGTGCTGGCGCAGTTGGGCGTGCTGGGTGGTCAAATTATTCAGGACTTCGCCAATGGTGGCGCCGGACACATCGACTGTGGCCTGGTTGTTGGCGAACCGTCGAAGCGCTGTTGGAATGGTCACTTTAACTGGCATTTATATTCTCCCCAATTTCTTGCGGGCTGTACTGTAGCGGATTAACCCGAAATTTCAATGGACTCCTGATCGAACTGGCTGCGGTCCTCTCGGAGCAGCCAGGAAAAGGTCTCGACCGCTTTGCCTCGGTAGACGGATACGATGAGGTAGGACAGATTGGGCCAGGCATGGTCGATATCAAACTGTGACGGCCGCGCCGCAACGTCCGGATGCGAATGATAAATTCCAATTACTTGCAAGCCACGCCGATCGGCGTCCCGTTCGATTTTCATATACGCCAGCGGATCGATCAAATAACGATTACGGGCGCTGTCAGTCCGCAAATTATCAGCATTGACCGCTTCCGTTACGGTGCCATCTTTCCCAAGCAAAACACCGCAGGCTTCGTTCGGATAACCGGCTTCGAGATGCTGGTGAATTTGCGTAACGAGCGACTTGGAAATCTTCATGTGAGTTCCCAGAATTTGTCGCTCTGGTATCGCGCGCCACCGTCCGGACCGACAACGACGATGGTACCGTGATTAATTTTCTGCGCGAGTTGCAATGCGGCGCAGACCGAAGCGCCCGCACTCACGCCTACATAAAGGCCTTCTTCCCGGGTCAAACGCCGGGCCATGCGTTGCGCGTCTTCCGTGGCAACACCGAGGGTCTCGTCTGCAAATTGCGTTTTGAAAATTTCCGGCACGTGCGAAGCCGTTTCCATGTGCTTGAGGCCTTCGAGTCCGTGGAACGGACCATCGGGTTGCATGGCGAGAATTTGAATCTTGGGATTGAACTCACGGAGCCGTCGGCCTGTGCCCATCAACGTGCCGCTCGTGCCGAGTCCGGCAATGAAATGACTAATTTCGCCGTTGGTCTGCTCGATGATCTCGGTGCCGGTTGTTTCGTAATGAGCCTGAGGATTTTCGTTGTTGCCGTATTGATCCGGATAAAAATAGCGACCGGCTTCCTGCTGCAAAAGTTTTTGCGTCTCAAAATAAGCGCCATCGCTGCCTTGCGTCGGATCCGTCAGAACCAGTTCCGCGCCATAAGCGGTGAGCAATTTTTTGCGTTCGACGCTCGCGTTGGCCGGCATGAGCAGTTTGCAGCGATACCCCCGGCGGGCGGCGATCATTGCATACGCGATGCCGGTATTGCCGCTGGTAGCGTCGATAATAATTTTTTCTTTGGTGAGCTTTCCGGAAATTTCACCTGCCCGTAACATGCGATACGCGGGACGATCTTTCACCGAACCGCCGGGATTAAACCACTCGGCTTTAATGAAGATCCGGACGTGGCTGACGTCATTGGCAATGCGAAGCAGGGGAATCAACGGAGTGTTGCCGATGGTTCGCAACAATGCATCCGGATCATCTTGCGGCAGAAGCGACTGTGCAGGCGGGACCGGGTTGGTCGACACCTTTCCGACTGGTTGAATAGTGGTGGCCACGGGCGTTTTTTGTTAGGTCTTGGTTGGTGGAGATGAGGGGGATCGAACCCCTGACCTCCTCGTTGCGAACGAGGCGCTCTCCCAGCTGAGCTACATCCCCAAAACCAAATGGGCAGAGATGCGACGGCAAAGACTTTACTGTCTGGATTGCTTGCCGTCAACGATTCACTTATAATGGGGGCAAGTTGAATCCTGAGCCTGATAATCAAGTTTCGTTGCCATTGGACGAATTAAACATCGCACCCGCCTGGGTCAAGGCGCCTGCTAAATCATTTGAACGCCATCCGGGTGATTCCGGCGAACGTCGTTCCAACCGTGGAGATCGCCCTTTCGGTGACCGGCCTTCCGGTCCGCCGCGCGGACGCCAACAAGGTCCGCCTCGTGATCGCCAGCAAGGCCCGCCGCGTCGCGATGATCGTCGACCTGGACCCAACCGTGGGCCCGGCGGCCCACGCCGTGATCAGGGAGATCGTCCTCCGCAACAGCAGCGTTCCGTTTCGCACGCGCCCGCCGCGCCAGCGATGCCCTTGGATGCCGAAGTTTCCTTTATTCCAAACGAGAAAGTCCTCGAGGGAATGATGGAGACGATGAAGAATTCAGCGCGCGCGTATGCGTTGTTTGATCTCGCGAAGTTAGTGCTCAACAAGCCGGAACGTCACACTGTCCGAATCGCCCGCAAGAACGCGCCGCTTTGGCGCACGCTGCTGGCCGATGGTGTCTTCTTGAGCCAGGAAGACGCAATCCGCTTCAGCCTCCGCCGTTGCACGGAAAAAATTTACAGCCAGACAGAAAAGGTTATTGATCCACCCAAAGGTAATTTCCAATTCGTCAACCGTTGCGGTCTGACTGGTGAAATTCTCGGTCCGCCGAATTTTCACGAGTATCAGGCGCGAATTGTGAAGCATCATCAGCATCATTTTCCGCACATGCCGTTCGACCGGTTTAAAGCGAGCATTGAGACGAGCCGTGATCCGGAAATCGTGAAGGCCTGGGTTGATTCCCGCAGCAAAGTCATGGAATGGACGTGCCTGCTGGATGCCGAGCCGAAAGTATTTACAAATCGTGCCGACTTGGAAAAGCATGTGCGTGAGAACCATCCAGGGGCGCTTGTTGCGTCCGCCCCTCAAGTGGAAGTCAGCGGACCGGCTTCGCGATTGATTGAAGACCCGCGATTGCTGGAAACGGTCCGGCACGCCTGGGAGAGCGAACGCAAGTTCCCGATTAAGACGGTGAACGAAATTCGTCCGCATGTGTTAAAAGGTGGATTCCATTTCTTCAAGCACAAGAAGGGCATTACGTACGTCAGCCGCACCAAGCCAAATCGATTCGAATCAATCGCTCATCTCACGGAACACGTCCAAAAAATCATCGTTTTCTTGCGCGCCCACGAAGGGGCCACGCGCCATCAATTGGCCGAGCATCTCGGTCCTGTGGACGAGACATTGCTCGCCACCGATCTACATTGGCTGATCCAGGACGGCTACGTCGTTGAATTTTTCGACGGCAAACTATGGGCATTGGATGATAAACCAGCCAAACCCGCGGCTCCCGCCGCCACGGCGCAACCAGCGGCGACAGTCGTCGAAGGAAGCGCCGCTCCGGTCGTCGAACCAGCTGAGCCGGTCGCGGAAGTCACGCCGATTGTTCCGCCGAGTCCTGACGTGGTGTCGCCCCCGACTGAACAACCGGTATCCTGACCTCTGATCATTCACGAACGACAAATCTGGCGGACAGCATTCAGAATTGCACGAATGTGAACGACATTCGCATTGGTGTATTGACGTAAAAGAAGGTGTTTTGCACCAGTTTCGAGGCTTGGCACAGTGCCTGCTTTTGATGATTCTCATGAAAAAGAATGCACACAAGCTCGTTCGCCGAAACCAAACTCTCGCTGAATTGGTCGAGACCGTTGTCAAACTGACCCACAATGAACGTCTGGGCGCTTTCATCGTTGCCGACATGATCAATTCCCGCATCGTTCGTTTGGAAGGTCAGTTCCATGGTCGTCGCGTTGTTGTTGGCTAATCGGCCCGGTCGGCTGACAGAAAGAGCTTACGTTTAGGGCTCTGGTCTGTCAGAATTGACGGGTGATGAGCACCCGTTCATGTTCCGTAATCCGGTCGCGTCTTGCCACGGCATCGCGCTCGTCTTTGGTTTTTGCCGACATCTTTGTTGGCACATCTTCCGTTCTCACCCACCACTGCGGATGATGTTTTGAACACGTTACGACTCAGCCGCCAGTGGCCGGATGTGGAAGTTCTTTTTGAAGATGACTCCTTGCTGGCGTTGAACAAACCTGCCGGATTGCTCGTCGCTCCTGATCGATGGGACAAACAGCGGGAAAACCTCATGGGCCTCCTGGCCACCGCACGCGCGGGCCAATACATCGCCAATGCGCATCGCCTTGATTTCGGCACCACCGGCGTATTTTTGCTGGCGAAGACGATGCCTGCTTTGGTCAATCTCGCTCATCAATTCAACGAGCGCACAACGCGCAAGACCTACGTTGCGTTGTCAGCCGGTCAACCGAGCCATCCCGAATTTACGATTGATTCACCGATCGGATCGCACCCGAAACAGCGGGGGCTGTCGCGCATCGACATTAAATCGGGCAAGGAAGCCAAGTCGGTCGTTCGTACCGTTGAGCGCTTTCGGCGCCATACACTTCTGCACGTCGATTTGTTGACCGGCCGCCAACACCAGATTCGTGTGCACTTGCAGTCGGCTGGTTATCCATTGGTGGGGGACGCTGATTATGGTGGCGTACCACTTTTACTTTCCGCCATCAAGCGCGGCTACAAACCCAAGGACGGAGAAGAAGAACGTCCGTTGCTCGCGCGTCCGGCATTGCACGCCGAATGGCTGACGTTGAAACATCCGGTTAGTGGCGAGGATTTAACGATTCAAGCGACTTGGCCGCGCGATCTGGAAGTCGCGGTCAAATACTTGCGCCGATATGCCGCGGCATGATTTCCACGGCTGATTGTCGCTCCGCCTCAAGCCATTGTTTGACGACCGGCAGATACGGCGAATAACGACGTGTGAAACGCCACCGGAAGACTTCTCCATCGGCACTTTGAATGATCAGCCGATGATAAAGCCGGCCTTGTTCGATTTCCAAACGGGCGCCTGCCAGCGAAACTTCACGGATCCGCATGCGGAAGTTTTTCTTTCCGACGAAAAAGAGCCGGCCTTCGTTGGTGGCAAACAAGCAGCCCCGAACGTAACGTCCGAGCTGTTTTGACCGACCCGTAAAGCAGGGCAAAACCCACGCCAACCGCTCCGAGCGTTGTTGCAAGGTAAGCCATGTCTCGACAGTGAACGATGGGACGATGGTTGGCAATTCGCCAATGGCAGCGCGCCTTTCATGTTTCTTTGCACGGAAACGGTCAATGATGGCCGTGGCATGGGCGCGACCGATGCGGAAACATTTCGGGAACAGGTACCAGAAGGCCGCCGTGAAGGCGATGACCAGGCAGAGCGCGATGATCGGATGCGCGTAAACAAACCATAATCCGCCCAACACGATGGTGTCCTCGCCAAGGCTGAGCGCGATATTGGAGAAAGGTTCGGGCGAGGTATTGGCGACCAAGCGAGTCCCCGCCTTGGTGGCATGTGTGGCAAAGGCAACAGAACCGCCCAACAGCACACCGACAATTTCCATGGATGGGTTCACTGTCCCCAAGGCTTTCAAACTGAGAATCATGGCCCCGATCGGCCGCACAAACGTATGAATGGAATCCCACGCACTGTCGGCGATGGCCACCTTATCGATCATGAATTCGACAAGAAGCATCACGCCGGCGACCACCAAAACCGTCGGGTCAGCCAAGGCGTTCAAGCCTTGCATGGCAGGGGACAGCTGCACCCAGCCGAGCCGGATGGCCAACCCTGACACGAAGACCGTGAGGTAAAGGTTCAGTCCCGCCAAGGCTGACAACCCCAGCGCCGTGCCTAAAAGTTGAATAGTCTCCATACCACCATTAAGACGCCACAAGTGGCTAAAACATTCAATCATCCCGTTGCCAACGCAACCCTCGTCGTGATAGTGGCTAAAGTATGATCCAAAAGGAAAAGAGGCCATTAAATACGGTTACAGGACGATTAAATAGTGCGTTCGACTCATTGCCTACCGACGGCTTGCCACCGGAAGAGATTGTCCCAGTCCCGCAACCGAAGGCGGCGCGCCATGGTCGAGTGGTTTTGCGGCGCGAAAAGGCCCATCGTGGGGGTAAAACGGTGGTTGTTATCGATGATTTCGCGACTCACATTCCGCTGGCTTTGATTGAAACACTGGCTGGTAAATTGAAAAAGAGTTGCGGCTGCGGCGGGACCGTCAAAGATCGTACGATTGAAATCCAAGGTGATCAGCCGGGCAGGATTCGCGAGTTGCTCGAAGGCGAGGGGTTCCAAGTGGCGGGCGTGAAGTGATTGCAACGCGCTCGTCAATCCGGCAGAGTTTGCCTACTATCATCCCATGATCTCTTTGTTCGAACGCGCCTGCCGATTCGGTGAGCGTCCGGCCGTGATCACTTCGGAAGGAAAATTTACGTATCGGGAATTGCTCGAGGTTTCGAGCGGTGTTGCGGGACGATTACTCGCCGGGGCCAAAGATCTTGAGGAAACTCGTGTGGCATTTTTGGTGCCATCCGGGTGGCATTATGTCACCACGTTGTACGGAGTGTGGCGGGCGGGCGGGATTGCGGTTCCTTTGTGCGTTCAACATCCGACCCCGGAGCTCGAGTACTCGATCACTGATTCGCAGGCGACCATTGTCATTGCACATCCCCAGTATGAAACCCGATTACGGCCCATCGCTGATAAACTCGGGTTGCGATTTCTCCTAACGACCGAGCTGCCGTTGGCGGCCACATTGCCCGATCTGTCCCCGGAACGGCGGGCCATGATGGTTTATACGAGCGGCACAACCAACAAGCCCAAGGCGGTCGTGACGACTCATGCCAATTTGGAGGCTCAGATCGCGAGCTTGATCACGGCTTGGGAATGGACGGACACCGATCACATCCTGCATGTCCTGCCATTGCATCACGTGCATGGAATCGTGAATGTCCTGCTCTGTGCGCTGGCAGCCGGGGCGACCTGTGAAATGCTGGCGGAGTTCGATTCAGAAAGAGTTTGGAACCGACTCGCTTCGGGCGAAGTGACTTTGTTCATGGCGGTGCCGACAATTTACGCGAGGCTCAGCGCCAATTCGCGTCCGGGTGATTACAAATCGATTCGGTTGATGGTCAGCGGTTCAGCGGCCCTGCCGGTGAGCGTCCTGGAACGCTGGCGAGAACTCACGGGTCACACTTTGCTGGAACGATACGGCATGACCGAAACAGGAATGATTTTATCAAATCCATTACACGGTGAACGCCGACCCGGTTACGTCGGCACGCCGTTGCCGGGTGTGGAAGTGAAACTGGTGGGCGAACCCGGTGAGATCTGGGTGCGCGGTCCGGGTGTGTTTCGCGAGTATTGGAACAAACCGGAAGCAACGGTTGCGGCTTTTCGGGATGGTTGGTTTTTGACGGGCGACGTAGCGGTTTTGGAAAAAGGCATGTATCGGATGCTGGGACGCAGTTCGATCGATATCATTAAAACCGGCGGTTACAAAGTGTCCGCGCTCGAGATCGAAGAAGTGTTGCGGGAACATCCGGCCATCGCTGAGTGCGCCGTGGTGGGCGTGGCTGACGTTGAATGGGGTGAACGTGTTTGCGCAGCCTTGGTATTGAAAAGCGGGGGATCTCTGACGTTGGACGAATTGCGAACCTGGGCCAAACAACGGCTTGCGACGTATAAAGTCCCGTCTCGCATCGCGGTGATGCCGGCATTGCCGAGGAATGCGATGGGCAAGGTCGTGAAACCTGAGCTGGCAAAACTGGCGTTTCCCTAAGCGACAATCGCGGCGATCAGAGCTGCGATCCCATCGCCAGTTTTGGCTGAAACAGCCAACCCGGTTGTCGAGCTTCCGAGGTCAGATTTGTTGGTCACAATGATATCGGCGATTTCCATCAGGCCGGATTTCGCCCGCTGAATTTCGTCGCCCAACTCCGGCATGAGGACCACGACAACCTTATCGGCGATTTCCGCAATCTCCACGTCGTTCTGACCAGCGCCGACTGTCTCCACGATAACGAAATCAAATCCAGCCGCATCAAGCGCCTGAATGACCGCCTTGGTGGAATCAGCTAAACCGCCCCGGTGCTTGCGCGCGGCCAGGCTGCGGATGAAGACGCCGGGATCGCTGCTGTGTTGCTGCATGCGCAACCTGTCGCCGAGCAAGGCGCCGCCAGTGATCGGACTGGAGGGATCGACGGCAATGACAGCCACCGTCTTTTTTTCGGCGCGCCACGCGGTGATAAGCCGATCAATGAGTGTGCTTTTGCCGACGCCCGGCGGGCCGGTGATGCCGATGACGCGGGCGTGACCGGCTTTCAAGCGCGGCAGTGGCTTGCCGTTTTCCAGCGCTGAAATCAGTTTGCCGAGCCGCTGGCGGTCAAACATTCTTCCTCACGTAATCGGCAATGACCGCGATGGAACTGCCCGGCCCGAAGACCTCGCGGATGCCGAGTTTTTTCAATTTTTTGATGTCTTCATCCGGAATGATTCCGCCCGCAAAAACGAGCTTGCCGGTGATTTTTTCTTTTTTGATCAGCTGCATGACACGTTTGAACTGCGCCATGTGTCCGCCTGAAAGAGAGCTCAACCCAATGGCGTCCACATCTTCCTGAATGGCAGCGGCGATAATTTGTTCGGGTGTATTGCGAATGCCAGTGTAGACAACTTCCATGCCCGCATCGCGCAAACCCATCGCGACGACAAGAGCGCCGCGTTCATGGCCGTCCAATCCGGCTTTGGCCACTAAAACTTTGATGGGGCGCTTCATAAACCCTGGGTCCCTTTGTGTTCGCCAAACTCCTGACGCAATATCCGGCAGATCTCGCCGACCGTGACCTGATGGCGGACACATTCAATAATGGAAGGCATCAAATTCTCCGAACCCGCCGCCGCCTTTTTCAACGTCGTGAGATACTTGTCGATGTTACCGCGTTTCTGGCGCAAGGCCGCCAATTCACGACGCCGTCGCGGCTCAAGTTTGGGATCAATCGTTTGTGTTTTCAGCTTCAACGGTTTATCGGAAACAAACTCGTTGACGCCGACGATGATCTTTTCCTTTTTCTCCACAGCCTTTTGATGATCGTAGGCGGCTCCGTAAATTTCCTTATAAACATAGCCACTCTCAATGGCTTTGAGCATGCCGCCCCGACTGTCAATTTTTGAAAGATAATTGCGCGCTTCATTCTCCAGGCGATCGGTGAGCGATTCGATGTAGTAACTGCCGCCGAGTGGATCCGTCTCGGCTGTCACGCCTGATTCGTAGGCAATGATCTGCTGTGTGCGCAAGGCCAGCAACGCCGATTCTTCTGTCGGCAGCGCGATGGCTTCATCCTTCGCATTGGTGTGCAAGCTCTGGGTGCCGCCCAGAACCGCCGCCAAGGCCTCCAGGGTCGTACGCACGACGTTGTTGTCGGGCTGTTGCGCCGTGAGCGAAGAGCCGGCTGTCTGCGTGTGAAATCGCAACATCATCGAGCGTTCGTTCTTCGCGCCGAACTTCTCGCGCATGAGTTTGGCCCAGAGCCGCCGGGCCGCGCGGAACTTGGCGATTTCCTCAAAGAAATTCAGGTGGCAATTAAAAAAGAAAGCCAGGCGCGGAGCAAAATTGTCGACCTTCAGACCGCGATCAAGGCAGGTTTGGACATAGGTCATCCCATTGGCGAGCGTGAACGCGATCTCCTGCGCGGCGGTGCATCCGGCCTCGCGCATGTGATAGCCGCCGACGCTGATCGTGTTCCAGCCGGGAACCTCTTTCGCGCAGAACTCAACAATGTCGGCTGTGATTCGCAACGATGGACCGGGTGGGAAGATGTAGGTTCCCCGGGCGATGTATTCCTTGAGAATGTCGTTTTGAACCGTGCCGGAAACTTTCGACCACGGTACGCCTTGTTTCTCGGCCACCACCAGATACAGCGCGAGTAGGACGGCGGCGGTTGCGTTGATCGTCATCGACGTGCTGACTTTGTCGAGGGGGATGCCTGCAAACGCCCGTTCCATGTCGGCAATGGAAGAAATAGCAACGCCCACGCGACCGACTTCCCCGAGGGCCATATTATCGTCGCTGTCGTAACCAATCTGCGTGGGTAGATCGAACGCCATCGAAAGTCCAGTCTGCCCCTGGGCCAGCAGATACCGGTAGCGTTGGTTGGTGGCCACAGCATCGCCAAACCCGGCATACTGCCGCATCGTCCAAAGCTTGCTTCGATAGCCGCCCGCGTGCATCCCGCGCGTGAACGGATACTCCCCGGTTCGTTCCATAAGCGCAGTCTGTCAGTGCCGGCCGTGACTGCCAAGCCGTTTCTCGCAGCTTATCGACGGTTGGCGGAAGCAACCGATTTCGTCTCGAGAGCCAGGGCGACCTGTTTGGCTGAGTGCAAACCACTCGCAATCGCCCCTTGAACGGTGCCTTCTTTTCCAAGCGCGGCTGTTGCTTCACCAGCGAAAAAGAGTGTGTCGTCGACTGGCTCTGCCAGTTGATGAGGAAGCGATAGCGAGCCGGCTGCTGCGTAGCTATAGGCGCCGCCCGCGTATGGGTCATTTATCCAATCGTGATAAAATGAAGCTTCGCAATTGGACTCCACTTCGGCGCGACTAAGGCCGAAGAACTCGCTGACATCCGTCAACATATGATTGAGCAGTGCTTCCTGGCTGATACCGGCCATTCGTGTCGCCGCCGGTCCGCCCACCCATCCCACCAAGGCATTCGTCTGCGGAAGTGTCCACCACACGGGCAAGAAAGCTTTTGGCGCGTGGATAAAGCCGTCCTCTTCCCAAAAACGTTTTCGGAATTTTAGGATGATTCTAATCACGTTGCCGATGGCCGCTTGTTCGATAACGCGCCGTTTTGATTCCGGCAGACCCGGTTGAAATTGGATGGCTCCGGCGCCACTCGCTCGAAGCACGCTGGGTGGAACTGTCACAATGGCGGTCGCTGCCTGAAACGTACGAACTCCCTCTGGTGTTCGCGCGTGAACGACGACCTCGCCATGATCCCACGTGACTTGTTTGACGGTGGTTTCGGTGTGAATGGTTACATTCTGACGCGTCAGATCCGAAGCCATCCATCCCACCAATGCCTGATATCCACCCACGATTCGAAAAGCTTTGGAGTCCGAGCCCGCCACCAACGCTTTGGTGCTGATGCGTTCGGCATCGGCGGCATTGAAGCCTTCGACAAAGTCAGTCACGAGCTTTTTCGTTGTGGCTGACAGACTGTGCTGACGATCTATGAACTTTGAAAACGGTTCATCTTTTTTGGGATCAATTTTGTCGGTTACCTCTTCGATGCGATTCCAGAAACTACGCTCTTTGACGAGTCGGCCCCCTTCAAATCGCCAGTGGTCATCGGATATTGGAACAGCACGCAGTCCGCTCTTCTTCAGCAAATCCCAAACTTCGTTCTTTTCCCCATGAATGAATTCAGCTCCCAGCTCAATCGGAGCAGTTTCCGATGGACTCGCAATAGTGAAGATACGTCCGCCCAAACGTGGTCGGGCTTCCAGAAGAGTCACGCCTATATTTTGCGCGGCCAATTCACGAGCGGCTGTTAAACCGGAAATCCCGCCGCCGATGATCAGCACATCATTCATGCATGAACCTAACTCCGGGTGTATCGGTTGGCAAATGGATGAGCTACCCAAAGAAAGGGCAGGGATTAACCGTGGATAGCGAACGCTACAGCGGGCCCTGATACGGTTCCGAGGTGCGGGGAGCGTTGGGTGTCTGTTCGTCCAAAGACTGACGATACCGCAAGCAGCCTTGGAGAAACTGCGGCCAAGCGGGAACTGTTGGTACAGGATCGGATTTCTCGGGAAGCAAGCCCCACAAGGCTGGCTGATGCCAGCAGAGCGCGTGTCCAGTACTGTCACGATGGTTGCGAATGCCCTGCCGCAACTTTCTGATTTCCGAAATCAAATCATCCCGCGACATTTGTTCCAGATCTTCATCCATGACGCATCTCCCTTTGGTAGTTTCGAGCGTCAATATACGGCAGTAGATTTGTAACTGCCACAGATGCGCGCCGCGCCGGGGTCGCCTCGTTTCAATCCACATTCGTACGGCGACGATTACCCGGTGGCAGCTGCCGACCTCACTTTTTGACAGTGAGTACCAACCCGCCCGCTAGCAATCCTGCCGGGATGGCAATGGCAAAAATCCACTCTTCCTTGACCCAATCTCCGAAGATGGGCGGATTGACAAATTTCACACTGGCCTTGTCTCTGTTATTGAAGGGATTGACGAAGGTGGCGCTGCGTTTGGAAATATATTGCTGCCGGCCAAACCAAAAACTAGCGGCTGCAAGCAGGATGGCGACAACAAGTCGGGTGAGTTTCATGGCGCGTAATTTAGTGAGCGGGAATGGTGGTGTCAATAAAAGCAGACGGGCGTCGGTCGTTGGACCGGCGCCCGCTGCTGAATCGACGCAGACTGGAGCCTGCGGCTATGGGATCAATCAATAGGCGGCTTGGGAACCGCTGAGCTTGCGCTTCTTCATCCAGGGGAAGTTGGCGCGAATATCTTCGCCGATCTTCTCGATGGGATGTTCGGCACCGCGGCGGAGCAGGGCGTTGTAGGACGGACGACCCGCTTGGTTCTCGAGGATCCAGTCCCGGGCGAATTGGCCGTTTTGGATTTCCTTGAGGATCTTCCTCATTTCAAGGCGCGTCTGCTCATTGACGATGCGCGGGCCGCGGGTGATGTCGCCGTACTTGGCGGTGTCACTGACGGAGAAACGCATGCCGCTGATGCCGGCTTCATAAATCAAATCCACGATCAGCTTCGTTTCGTGCAAGCATTCGAAATAAGCCATCTCCGGGGCGTAACCCGCTTCGACGAGCGTGTCGTAACCGGCGAGAATCAATTCGCTGATACCACCGCAGAGCACGGCTTGTTCACCGAAGAGATCGGTCTCGGTCTCTTCGCGGATGGTGGTTTCGAACACGGCGGCGCGGGTGGCGCCGATGCCTTTGGCCCAGGCGAGAGCAATATGCTTGGCCTTGCCGGTCGCATCCTGGTGGATGGCGATCAACGAGGGAACGCCTTTGCCTTCGAGATACTGGCGACGGACGAGGTGGCCGGGTCCTTTCGGAGCGACCAGGAACACATCGACGTCGGGGGGCGGCACGACCTGGCCGAAATGGAGCGAGAACCCGTGAGCAACGGCGATCGCCTTGCCCTTCTTCAAATGCGGGGCGATTTCCTTGCGATAAACTTCGCCATGCTTGGTGTCGGGCAACACCATCATGATGATGTCGGCGGCTTTGGCGGCTTCCGAGACCGACATGACGTCCACGCCTTGTTCCTTGGCGACAGCGATGGATTTGCTGCCTTCGTGCAGACCCACGACGACCTTGACCCCGCTCTCCTTGAGGTTGAGCGCGTGCGCATGTCCCTGGGAACCGTAGCCAATGATGGCGCAGGTCTTGCCCTTCAAATATTTCAAATCGGCATCGTTATCATGATAAATTTTCGCGGCCATAGTAGGGGATCCTTTTCTCTGAAGACGAATTTGACGAACGAGACACGAAGACTTCGGGTTGATCCGAATTGATTCGTGTCCTTCGAGTCTGCTTCGTTTCCTTCGTGTTTTATTTACGGGGCATGGCGACTTTGCCTGTGCGGGTAATATCGCGGACGCCGAATGATTCCATCAATTCCAGGAACGCCGTGACTTTTGATTCATCGCCGGTGATCTCGATGGTCAGGGTTTTCTGCGCTACGTCCACAATTTTTGCGCGGAAAATATCGCAAATTTGCATGATTTCCGGACGGGTCTTCGTGTCACTGTTGACCTTCATCAACACCAACTCGCGATCGACGTATTCGCCATCGCGAAAATCCTGGACCTTGATGACGTCCACCAATTTATTGAGTTGTTTGGTGACCTGTTCGAGGACCGTATCGTCGCCTTTGACGACAATGGTCATGCGTGACGTGGTCGGGTCCTGCGTAGGCGCGACATTGAGCGTATCAATATTATAGCCGCGCCCGCTGAATAAACCCGAAATCCGCGTCAAGACACCGAACTTGTTCTCGACCAACACTGACAGGGTATGTCTCATAGAGCGCCCCGCTTATACGGAAAACACCCATTTTGCGCAATAGCATTGTTGGCAGGTCCTCCTCGAAGGTATACGCTTGCGATGCGATGAATCATTACACTTGGACGGATGAATTTCGAAAGTGCTGGAATAAGACACTGGCGGCCTACCATTCGGGAAATCGTCAGCCCTCCTCTTTATTCAGTGAAGCGGAATCCGCCTTTCTGGCCGGAATCGGCTGTTCGGCTCAGGAGATTTATGATTTTGCCGAAGACTGGTGTGACGGGAAAGAACCGACCTTTGAGACATCGCTGCTGATCACCGCCGCCCGGCGCGACTATTTCATGGTGGTTCAGAAAGGCCAACCCTCCACCAAAACTGTCTCGATGAGCGATCTGCCATCCAAGGACGCCGCGGTGGGCGGTTTCGCATGGTTGCCGCGGATCATTCCCAAGGCCCGGGCGAAATTACGAGGGGAGATGCCAGCGGATTTAATGTACGGGTGCGGTGGGGATCGGGCGTTCTGTCAGCGCACGAACATCCATCTGGCGGATTTTCTACGGGTCGTCTGGTCGGCTGGCGACGATGATCAACAGGTGATTGAATACGTCAAACAGTGCGCGAACAGCGCCCGATAGGGGGCGGGTTGGCTTTTGGCTTAATTCAAAAGATGCATTTGGTCTCTCTTGCCGCTTGCCAGCGGGTTGGGCGTTCGCTATCGTGCGGGCGCTATGGCAACAACAGTTTTAGTCGGTGCACAATGGGGCGATGAAGGCAAAGGCAAGGTCATTGACGTATTGACCGAGCAGGCGGACGTGGTCGTCCGTTATCAGGGCGGCAACAATGCCGGTCACACCGTCGAGGTGGGCGACCAGAAATATGTGCTGCATCTGATCCCGTCCGGGATTCTTCATCCAGGCAAACTCAGCGTCATCGGCAACGGCGTGGTCGTCGACCCGCTCGCGTTATTGGAAGAGATCGAACATCTCCAAGGGCGCGGCGTGGCCGTAAACGGCAACCTGCTGGTGAGCGATCGCGCCAATCTCGTGATGCCGTATCATCGCGTGCTCGATGCCATCCGTGAGGAACACAGCGGGAAGCACGGCAAGATCAAGATCGGCACCACCAAGCGCGGCATCGGCCCGGCTTATGCCGACAAGGTTGCGCGCACCGGCATTCGCGTGGTCGATTTGCTGACCCCGGCGACCTTCTCGGAAAAGCTGCGCAGCAAGATTCGCGAGACCAACGAAATTTTCCGCGCTTTCAAGATCAAGCCTCTCAGCTTCAAGAAGGTCAATGATGAGTATCTGGCAGCGGCCAAGAAATTGCGCCGTCATATTGCGGATACCGTTACATTGCTGAACCGTCAGGAGCGCGAAGGCCGTCAGATTTTGCTCGAAGGTGCGCAAGGCACTTTGCTCGACATCGATTTCGGAACGTATCCGTACGTGACGAGTTCCAACACGACTGCCGGCGGCGCATGCGCCGGGTCCGGCATTCCTCCGCATCGCATTGGGCGTGTGGTGGGCGTGATGAAGGCTTACACCACCCGCGTGGGTGAAGGACCGTTCCCGACGGAATTGAATGATGACCAGGGGATGATGCTGCGTGAGACCGGGCGCGAATTCGGCGCCACCACGGGCCGTCCCCGCCGCTGCGGCTGGTTTGATGCGATCGCCACACGATATTCGGTCATGTTGAACGGTATCGATGAATTGGCGGTCACTAAGATGGACGTGCTCGACGCGTTGCCGAAGATCAAGGTTTGCGTGGCGTACAAGCTGGACGGGAAATTGATCGATACGGTGCCGGCGGACGTTGATGAATTGTTGCGCTGCAAGCCGGTGTATCAGGAGTTTGAAGGCTGGCAGACCTCGACGAAGTTGGTTCGTGATTTTGATGGATTGCCGAAACGTGCCCGGGTGTATTTGCAAAAACTGGCGCAGCTCAGCGGAGCGAAGCTTAGTATTGTGTCCGTGGGCGCGCGCCGTGAAGAAACCATGTTTCTGTGAGACGTAGACGCCTAAGAAAACGTGCGACGAACGGTTTTTCGTACGGGTACTTGGCTTTTATTTGTTTGGCGATGGCGATGTTGATGCGGGTGCTGGGGCTGCTGAGTCCTATGCCAACCACCCGCTTGTTAATGAGTCGACAACTTAAAATGATGGCCAGTCAATCGAACAGGATGCAGTGGCAATCAGACGGTAAAATGGTCCTATCGGAACCGGACGAAGAAAAAGGAAGATTCGATCAAAGAAGTTTCGATTCCTACACTCTGATGACATTTTCGATCAGCAGTTTTTACCGGGCCATGACGATGTTGTTCACGGTAAGCGGATTCGCATTCTGGCTGTTTTCTTCCTCACCGGGGCGCCGACCAATCTGACCATGACGACTCCGTCAAAAAACGTCCCGCGTCACGTCGCCATTATCATGGATGGCAACGGCCGTTGGGCCAAACAACGCGGGTTGCCGCGGATTCAGGGGCATCGAACCGGCTCGGAAAGCGTTCGCGAAATTGTCCGCGCTTGTGGCGAACTCGGTATCGAGTATCTGACGCTCTATGCGTTTTCGAGTGAAAACTGGAACCGGCCGAAAGCGGAAGTTTCCGCGTTGATGCACCTGCTGGAATTTTATCTCAAACAGGAAATTCCTGAGCTCAACAAAAACAACGTCCGCCTTGCCGCCATCGGGCGTCTTCATGAACTACCGGGCAGCGCGCAGAAGCAGTTGGCAAAATCGATTGAAGCGTTAAGCAAGAATACCGGGCTGACTCTTGTGCTGGCCTTGAGCTATGGCGGGCGCGCGGAGATTGTCGATTCGATGCGCTCCATCGCCCGTGAAGTCAAAGCGGGCCATTTGGACGTGGCCGACATCGACGAGAAAGTCATCTCGCAGCATTTATACACGCGCTTCATTCCTGACCCGGATTTGTTGGTGCGAACCAGCGGTGAAATGCGGGTGAGCAATTTTCTATTGTGGCAGATTTCCTATGCGGAGATTTACGTGACTGACGTGCTCTGGCCTGATTTTCGAAAACCGGAGTTGGTGAAGGCCGTCGAAAACTATGGCAAGCGGACCCGTCGTTTTGGTCTCGTGAACCCACCGGAGGGCGCGTGAGCGATTCAAAGAACCCAGTCGTAACGGCGGACAAAATTCCGGTCTCTGGCAAAGCGCCGAAGACAGGTTTTCGCTGGCGTCTGATCAGCTCGATTGTCCTGTGGGGCATCATGCTGGCGGTGATATTCTGGCTGAAGCCGTGGGCGTTGTACGTCTTTATGAATCTGGTGATCTCGCTGGCCGTCTGGGAATTTTACATGATTTGCTGGGCCAAAGGCCTGCATTCCTACCGGGCCTGGGGTGTGATCGGCACAGTGGCGATGATCTCGGGAAGTTGGTTTTATTACGGTCAACCGAACCAGCTGCGCTTGTCGTATGAATTTGATATTCTGATTCTGTTGATTTTTACGGTGGGTGTATTCATCCGCCAGTTCCCGCGCGAGCTCAACACCCATGGCATCGAAATGATGGCCGTGACGCTGTTCGGATTGCTGTATGTATCGTGGCTCGGGAATTTCATTACCCGCGTCAATTTTGCCGTCCCCGAGCATGGACGATATTTTGTGATGTACCTCGTTGTCTGTACGAAGTTCACTGACATCGGCGCGTATCTGGTGGGTTCGACGATGGGCCGTCACAAAATGACGCCGGGCATCAGCCCCAAGAAAACATGGGAAGGAACTTTTGGTGGAATTGCGTTTGCCGTGGGCGGCAGTTTTCTCTGTTTCCACCTCTATAAACCCGAGCTCAGCGCTCACGGGATGAATGCGATGCACGCCACGGTCCTCGGTATTCTGTTGGGAGTCGCGGCGGTGCTTGGTGATCTGGCGGAGTCGTTGATCAAACGCGAAGCCGGCGTCAAGGATTCCGGCACTATTTTGCCGGGCCACGGCGGCGCGCTCGATCTTCTCGACAGTCTCCTTTTCTGTGCTCCGTTGCTATATGTCTACATGCGTTTGGTTTTGAACGCTTGATCGTTGATCATGCATATTCTAGCCGTTCAGCTCGACATCGCCTGGGAAAACAAGACGGCCAATCACGACCGCGTCAGACGTTTACTGCAAGCTGCCAATCCGCTTAAGCAATCATTAGTTGTACTGCCGGAAATGTTCGCGACCGGCTTTAGTATGAACGTGGCAGCCGTGGCAGATTCGGGTGAAACGCGACAATTCATGGCGGCTATTGCCCAGGAGTTTGGCGTTTGGATTCTCGGCGGAATTGTATCGGTGGGCACCGGGCAACTAGGGCGCAACGAAGCAGCGCTTTTCAATTCCGCGGGTCAGGAAGTCATCCGATACCAGAAAGTTCACCCGTTCGGCTATGCCGGCGAAACTCAATATTACGAAGCGGGTGCGAAATCCGTGGTGACCGATTGCAATGAATTCCAATTGGCTCCGATCGTCTGTTACGACCTCCGATTTCCGGAACTCTTCCGGGCCGGAGTACGACGTGGCGCAAATCTGTTTGCGGTCATCGCGAATTGGCCAACCGTGCGTCTGGAACACTGGCTGACATTGTTGAAAGCACGGGCGATTGAGAATCAGGCCTATGTCATCGGCGTGAATCGCTGTGGTCGCGACCCGAACGTGACGTATTCTGGCCGCACCCAGATCATCGGTCCCCGTGGCGAAGTGTTAGCCGACGGTGGCGAAGGGGAAGGTGTGGTGCAGGCGGATTTGGATTTGGCAGCGTTACAAGTGTATCGTCGGGAGTTCCCGTTTCTGGATGACCAGCGCGAATCAATCCAGTAACCTGCGCGCCATCTCTTCTTACGCGTACAAACCACGAGCCACCAGCGCGGCACCGAGCATGAGTCGTCTGACAGGTGTGAATTACACCAACGTAACGCTTGTGGCAGAGCTGTTTGGCTTGTATCCTCCGGGCGCATTTACTCATGAAACCTAAGAACGTAGTTTTGCTCGGAACAACAGGGTCGATTGGCGTCAGCACACAGAAGGTCGCGGCGGATTTGCCGGATCGTGTGCGCATTGTTGGCATGGCATCGCGTGAAAGCGTGGACGGCATGGAGAAGGCCATCCAACAATTTCAGCCGTTGAAAGCCGCCATGACCAACTCCGCCAAAGCGCGTGAACTGCAAAGCCGGCTGGCGGCCAAAGGCAGTAAGATTCCCGTGCTGGAAGGGGATCAAGGCCTGATTGATTTGGCGACGATGCCGGAAGCGGACATCGTTCTGGTGGCGATCGTGGGTACGGCGGGACTTGCGCCGGCATTGGCGGCGATTCGTGCCGGCAAAGATTTAGCGGTGGCGTCGAAAGAGATTTTGGTGATGGCCGGCGAACTGGTCATGAGCGAGGCCCGCAAGTATGGAGTGAAGGTTTTACCGGTTGATAGTGAACATAGCGCCATCTTTCAGTGTCTGGAAGGCAGGGATCCTGGTGATGTGAAACGGCTGGTGTTGACCGCTTCCGGCGGTCCATTTCGTCAGACTCCGAGAGAGAAATTTGCTGATATCACAGTGGCCCAGGCATTAAAACATCCTAGCTGGAAGATGGGGCCGAAGATCACAATCGATTCTGCCACCCTGTTTAACAAGGGCCTGGAGATGATCGAGGCCCGCTGGCTGTTTGATGTGGAGATTGACCGGGTGGACGTTGTGGTACATCCGCAGAGCATCGTACATTCGATGGTCGAGTTTATGGATGGATCGATTTTGGCGCAATTGAGCGTACCCGATATGCGATACCCCATCCAACATGCCTTAACGTGGCCGGCCTGTGTACCGAATACGATGCCACCTACTGACTTGGCGAAAATAGGCACATTAACATTTGAGAATCCTGACCGGGATCGTTTCCCTTCCCTACGGTTGGCGCAGACGGCTGGACGCGTTTGCGGAACGATGCCTGCTGTGTTCAATGCCGCCAACGAAGTGGCAGTGGACCGGTTCGTAAATGGCCAGATACGATTTTTGGAGATTTTCGAAACTGTTGAGAAGGTGATGACCGCTCATCAAGCGGTTGCGCACCCGTCATTGGATGCTATACTGGAAGCTGACCAGTGGGCTAGAAAGGAAGCAGAACGTGTCGTTTGATTTTATAAATTTCCTCGCAACAAAGGTTTACCCGGCTGTGCTGGTGGTATTCTTTTTTGGATTCACCATTTTCATTCATGAGCTCGGCCATTTCCTGATGGCTCGACGGCGCGGGATGGTGGTGGAACGATTTTATATTGGATTCGGACGCGCGATTTTCAAACGGAAGCGAGACGGGGTGGAATACGGGATCGGGTGGTTGCCGTTTGGCGGATATGTGGCTTTGCCCCAAATGTCACCGATGGAAACCATTGAAGGCAAAACCGAAAACGCTTCGGTAGAATTGCCCCCTGTCTCACCACTTTCCAAAATCCTCGTCGCAGTGGCCGGGCCGGTGATGAACATATTCCTGGCAATTGTACTGGCGACTGTTCTTTGGCAGGTGGGCAGTTCCAAACCCGTCAACCCGTCCATTGTTGGTTACATTGAACCGGGCAGCCGCGAAGAAATGGACGGCATTCAACGTGGTGACCGGATTGTCAAAGTCAACGACACGGAAGTCAAAGACTGGATGGGGGTCATGACCGCGGTGGCATTGAGTCTGGAACCCACCGTGAATGTGACCTTTGATCGCAATGGCACACGTTTTCAAAAGGTATTGGAAACGGAAAAGCATCCGCACTTTGGCGTCAAAACAATCAATCTCTACTCGCAAGGGCGTCCCTTGGCCGGCGGGTTCCAAACGGATTCACGAGCCGAAATGGCCGGGATGAAGAAGGGCGACAAATTCATTTCCGTGCAAGGCACACCGGTGAGCACGGCCGAAGAATTGCGCAATCTTGTGGGCCAACGTCCCGAGATGGTGACGGATATCAAGGTCATGCGGGGCTCAGAAATCGTAACGCTCCATATCACACCCAAGCTGGATCCGGAGGATAAAGTGGGTCGGATGGGCGTGAAGCTTGAGGAAGAAATGCCCTATGAGTTGGTTCGTCCCGGTCCAACTCCTCCTGAACAGTTCAAGGAAGTGTTGGGATTGATGGGCAATACGTTCAATGCCTTGCTGCATTCCAAACAAACCGGAGTCGGAGCAAAAAGCCTGAGCGGGCCGGTCGGGATTGCCGGCGGCTGGTGGTCGGAGATCGCCCGGGGTGGCTGGCGTCGGGGGCTTTGGTACGCCGTTCTTTTGAATATCAATCTGGCGATTTTGAATCTGTTGCCTTTGCCGGTGTTGGACGGCGGACACATTGTTTTTGCAGTCGTAGAGGCGATTCGACGCAAACCGCTGAACGCGCGTTTCGTGCATGCGTCCTCGGTGACGTTTGCCGTTCTGCTGATCAGCTTTATGCTGTACGTTACGTTCTTTGATTTCCAACGCTTGACGGGCGGATTTCGTCTGAGCCGCTCCGCCGTGCCGACCAATGAATCCAGTTCCGGTGTCGAAAATAAATAGCCATGAACTATTGTGCGAATCCGTTTTTTTGGGAACGTCGTGTCACCCGTGAAGTAAAAGTCGGCGAAGTGGGGGTGGGAGGAAACAATCCCATTCGTGTCCAGACGATGTTGATCTCCGACACGATGAACACCGAAGCCTGTATCAAGGAAGCGGTCCCGATCATCGAAGCTGGCTGCGAGATTTTGCGCATCACCGCCCCGAGTATCAATGACGCGAAGAATCTGAAAAACATCGTCAGCGAATTGCGCCGGCGCGGCTTAAAAACTCCGATCGTGGCCGACATTCATTTCGTGCCGGCCGCGGCAATGGAAGCCGCCGAGTGGTGCGAGAAGATCCGGATCAATCCCGGCAATTACGCCGACCGTAAAAAATTTGCGACCCGCGAATATAGCGACGACCAGTACGCCGATGAACTGGAGCGTTTGGAAAAAGCATTCACGCCGCTCGTGTTGAAATGTAAACAGCTTGGCCGCTCCATGCGCGTAGGCACTAATCACGGTTCGCTTTCCGACCGGATCATGAATCGTTACGGTGACACGCCACTCGGAATGGTCGAAAGTGCGTTGGAATTTGCGCGTGTTTGCCGGAAAAATAATTACCACGAATTCATCTTCTCGATGAAGGCCAGCAACCCCAAGGTCATGATCGAAGCTTATCGCATGTTGGTGGCGCGATTAGCCGCGGAAGGTCCCGACTGGAATTATCCGTTGCATCTGGGTGTCACCGAAGCGGGCGAAGGCGAAGATGGCCGGATCAAGAGCGCCATCGGTATTGGAGCTTTGTTGGAGGATGGCATTGGTGACACCATCCGCGTGTCACTCACCGAAGACAGCGTGCACGAAATCCCCGTGTGCCGCGAAATGGTGAAGAAATATAACGCGCTTTGGGAACAACAGCTTGCAGGCAGGTTGCCGTCGCGCCCTGTCATTAATATCACCGAAACGCGCAGCCCCTATAGTTACTTGCGGCGCGCCACGCCTGAATATTTCATCGGCAAACTCCGGTTGCGGGTGGGCCGGGAACATCCCGCGCGGGTGGAACTGCCGGTGCCGCTGACGGCAACGCTGGCGGATATTCAGCGTATTACGACGGCTGAACAGGATACATTCGCCGAAATCCTGCAGTTTCGCGTCAAGACCATGGCCGACATCGGAAAGATTGCCGCGCTCAAACCGAAGCTGCGCGACCATCACATTGAGACGCCCATCGCCGTCAAATTTGACAGCGCTGAAGTAAACCTGCCGCTGTTTGACGTCGCTGAAAAAGTAAACGTCCCCTACAACGGGCGTGAAGATGTCACCGTCTTGTTGACGGATGCCGCGCAGGCTACGGTGCAGTTTGATGTGGAAGGGGATTCGCCGGAGAAATTTGCCACGAATTGTGCAACTCTGTCCAAGGTGGTCGGAAAATTCCCGAAGAACCAGATTATTCTGGCGGTGGGCCGGGCGGATGGCTTGGATGTCATCGGGGCCTATCGAATTCTGGCCGCGACGTTTGACAAAGCCGGCTTGGTCCTGCCAATCCTGTTGCGGGACCGGGTGAGTGCACCGCGTGCCCATCATGCCGAGGAAAATGCCCTGGTTGCCGCCAGCACGCATCTCGGTGCGCTGATTTGCGACGGTATTGGTGACGCCGTCGAGATTGCCGGCGAAGATGATCTGCTAAAATCGATCAAGCTGGCGTACAACATTTTGCAGGCCGCGGGTTCGCGGACGTTCAAGACGGATTACGTGGCTTGTCCGAGCTGCGGCCGGACATTATTTGATTTGCAGACCGTCACCGCGCGCATCAAGTCGCGCACATCACATTTAAAAGGGGTGAAGATCGCGGTCATGGGATGCATCGTGAACGGCCCGGGCGAAATGGCGGACGCCGATTTCGGTTACGTTGGAACAGCTCCCGGTAAGATTTCACTGTGGATCGGCAAAACACAGGTCAAACAGCATATTCCTGAAGAGCAGGCTGTGGATGAATTAATCGGGTTGATCAAAGAACACGGCAAATGGATTGATCCTTCCTCCAAATCCACATCACAACTGGCAAGTCTGACAGCCATCAGCTAGGTTAAGCTATGAAACACATCACGTTAATTGCGATTTGCTGCTTGCTGGCACTTCAGGCGTGGGCCGGAAATGTCGAATGGAAACACAATTACGACGATGCCGTGAAAGAGGCCAAGTCCGATAAGAAAATTGTGATGGTGGATATTTATACCGACTGGTGCGGCTGGTGCAAAAAATTGGACAAGGATGTTTATTCCAATAAAGAAGTGCAAGCCAAGCTCGCCAAGGATTTCGTCTCAGCAAAGATCAATCCGGAGAAAGGTGCTGCGAACGCCAAAGTGGCCCAAAACTTTGGAGTGCGAGGCTTTCCTTATATTCTCTTTGTTGATGGAGATGGCAAAAAAGTGCATTCCATCAGCGGTTACGTTCCCGCGGCTGATTTCTTAAAGGTACTGGAAGCCGTCAGCAAGAAATCCGAGTCAAAATGATTCAACCCTGGCGGGTGATCAAATCCGTCGAGATACTCGACTGCCGCATTTTCAAGGTGCGTCAGGATCTCACCGTCAATCCTCGCACGAACGAGTCACACCCGATGTTCGTGCTTCAGCAGTCTGACTGGGTTAACATCATCCCGCTGACACCCGACGATCAAGTCGTAATGGTCGAGCAGTGGCGACACGGGACTCAGACGGTTGAACTGGAAACACCGGGCGGCATTGTGGACCCGGGCGAGACGAGCGAGCAGACTGCCCGGCGCGAGTTATTGGAAGAAACCGGCTACGAGGCTGAACAGTTGATCCATTTGGGGACGGTGCATCCCAATCCAGCGATTCAAAGCAACCGCCAACATTATATTCTCGCCACTGGATGCCGCAAAGTGGCTGATTTGAAACTGGATCACGCCGAGGACATTGAAGTTCGACTTTTTCCAGTGGCGGAAATATCCAACCTTGTGCGTACTGGAAAAATTACGCACGGGATTGTCATCGGCGGTTTTTATTGGTTGAACGAATATCGACGGCGCTAAGAAACTTGTATGTACGCAACAGCGCTCGGCATGCTGGCGGTCAATGCGGGGATTATCATCAGTGCCGTTAGTCTGGCGGGGATGGAAGTCAGGCGTGTTGGCCATCATGATGGGATTTCTCTGGAAACCTTCCATAAACATCGGCCAAATTGAAGCCTCCTGCCATCATAGGCGTCTATCTGGCGGGGCTTAATATTTCTCATGCAGTGGCTTTCATTGGCTGGGAAAATGAAAAAGCCGTGATTGTTGAGCCTATGTCGGGACGTCAGATGCTGACCGCTTCGGCTCTCCGGGATTGGTGGAATGGCGACGGCATTCTAATCCGTCGGTCGGAGCATTGACGCCATGAACACCAGTCTCTATGTTCGAATGAACAATGAGCGCACTTGCTGATAAACTGAATGAAATCATGTCGGCCGAATGGGCCTGTGTCCGTGCGTTGCGACGCGCGGAGGCGTTGAGCGATGGACCCGGTCAGTTGGAAGTCATCAAGCGGGTGCGTAAGGATTGCAGCTATCAATGCGTCAATCTGGCCAATGTCGTGCGCTTATTGCAGGGACGCCCAACCGATATTCCCAGTGCCCGTTTTTCCATTGTGATGGAAAATGAAACGTTTGCGGATGTCGTTGATCTCGTCGAGTCAGTGCAGCAGCACATCATCGATGAGTTGGGGCTGCTCCTGGATGAGCCTGATTTGGCGGCGGTTCGCCAGCAGATGCTACAAGTGCAGCAGGTTCACATCGAGGACATACGCTGGCTCAAAGCAGCCTTGGAATAAGCAAATGAATCCAGCCATGTTTAAACCGCGTCGAGAACTTGGCAAAACCGGTTTTCAAGCGACGTTGCTCGGGATTGGCGATCTGGCAGATCGCAATGTGCCGATCAACGATTGCGTCAGAACTGTCCGGCGCGCGCTGGACGCCGGTTTAAATCTTATCGATACAGCGCCGAGCTATGAGACCGGGTACAGCGAAGAAATCGTCGGCACCGCCTTGCGAGGCCGGCGGGACGGCATCTTCGTCATCGATAAAATCGATGAACTCGATCAACCCGTTGCTCCGCAGGTCGAAGCGAGTTTGAATCGGCTGGGGATGGATCACACCGATCTGTTTGTTTTTCATGGCGTGGCCACGATTGAACAATGGCGCCAGTTGCGATTCGAGGAGTTGAACGAATGCGTTAAAGCCGGCAAGACACGTTTTCGCGGTATTTCCTGTCACAACCCGGAAGTCTTGCGGGAAGCCGTGAAATCGGGTTTGTGCGATGTGGTGATGTTCCCCGTCGGACCGTTTGTTGATGATCGTTACGTTCAAAAAGTTTTGCCCCTGGCGCATCAACGCGGGGTAGGGACTGTCTGCTTCAAAACGTTTGGCGCTGGAAAACTGCTGGGAGATACCGAAGGCTACAATCAACCGCTTTCAAATCGACCACGGGGTAAACTGAGTTCCGGCGGCATCGATAATAATGAGCCCGTTCTGCCGCATTTGAGCGTGAAGGAATGCCTGCACTACACGCTCACGCTTGATCCGGATGTGACTTTATTGGGATTAAGTTTCCCCAATGAACAGGACGCTGCTTACGCAGCCGCCCGTGAATTCACGGCATTGACTCTGGAACAGATGACGGCAGTAAAGCGTCACGCGGTCGAGGCGATTCGCGACAAAGGCCGCGTGTGGTGGAATCCGCCGTCGTGAGCAATTTCTGGAAGGCGCCCAATAATTTTGTCCGTAGCCGTTGAGCCACTACTGCGAGGTTCTGCTGATGGCGCTGATATTCCAAACGACCAGCCGGAGTTTCGATGCAGATGGGCTCGTACCCGAAACTGCTTAAGTCATACGGTGTGGCGCGCATATCAATTTCGCGAATTTGCATCGCCAGCTCGAAGGCATCAGCCATCAATTCGCTGGGAATCCATGGCTGGAATTTGTAGGCCCATTTGTAGAGGTCCATGTTGGCATGCAGACAGCCGGGCTGATCAAACTCCACCTGGCGATCTCGTGAAACCGGGACGCGGTTCAAGGGGCGGGCCGACGGAGTGAAAAAGCGGAAGGCGTCAAAATGGGTGCAGGTCACAGGCAATGTGTTCACCACAGCGTCGATTTCTGCTTGGGACAATCGCAACGGGAGGTCGTGACGGCGGGCTTCGCCAGCAAACATCATGGCCCACTCGTGGAGACCATGGCAGCCAAATTGCGGCGGACGATGGAGCGTGGCCTCAAGCAGGTTCAGCATCCACTCGGCGGAATGCCGACGTTCAGCAGGGAAGGGCGGAGCGCCATCGTGACCCAGACCCGGACTGTAACGGAGTAATTGCGCAGGCCGGTGTGTGTAGTAATCGAACAGGAAATCAATGACGGGATGCTTTTCGTGGCGCATCTGACGGGCGAGATGGGCTTCAACGATCGGAAGTAATCGCGCTCGATACGCCTGCTCGGCGGTGGTCATGAAACACGTCAGTATTGAATCGCGGAGAAGAGATTAAATTCCTTAAGCCGTTCGCGGCCTTTTAGGAAGCCCAGCTCAATCAAGAAATCGATCTCAAGAATGTTCGCGCCCAGTTGTTTGACCAAACCGGCAGCCGCCATGGCCGTCCCGCCCGTCGCCAACAGGTCATCGACAATAATGACGTTGTCACCTTTCTGGATGGCGTCGATGTGCATCTCGCTGGTTTCGCTGCCGTACTCCAGCGTGTAGCTGGTGACGACAGTCTTGTATGGAAGCTTCCCTTTTTTTCGGACGGGAACAAATCCGACGCCCAATTGATAGGCGACAGCACCGGCGAAAATAAAGCCTCGAGCGTCGATGCCCACCACGGCTTTGATCGGCTTGTTTTTATGACGATCAACAAACGTATCCACCGCCAGGCGAAACAACTTCGGATCCTGAAGAATGGGGGTGATATCCTTGAAGAGGATTCCCTTAATCGGAAAATCAGGAATATCGCGAACCGCCGCTTTGAGTTGATCGTACATGAAAGCGGTTGTACCGAATGAGTCAGCCAAAGTGAAGTCCGAAAGCTACGCGCACCGCGACAGGATTAAACTAATCTTCCTGCATGAACGCCGGCATCGGCTTGTCTTGCTTCTCCATCAATCGTCGAAGTTTATGCAGGGCGATGTTTTGGATTTGGCGGACGCGTTCACGGGTGACCTTAAATTTTCGGCCGACTTCTTCCAACGTGCGCGGCTTATTCGAATCGAGCCCAAAACGAGCCGTCAGGATTTCCGCCTCGCGCGGATCGAGTTCGGAGAGCAAGTCGCGAATGTCTTCGCGCATGTTCTTGTCGCGCAATTTCTCGAACGGCGTGACGGCGTTTTCATCGCCAACAATTTCGCTGAACTCCGTGCTGTCGTCGTCGCCAATCGGCGCATCCAGGCTGGCTGGGCGAACACTGATTTCCCGGAGCTGGGCAACCTTCGCACGGGGCATGCTGAGTTTGTCGGCCAGTTCCTGATCGGTCGGATCGCGTCCCAGCTGCTCGCTCATGCGCATGGCGGTGCGTTTCATCTTGCTGATCTTATCAACCAGATGAACCGGCAGACGAATCGTCTTGGCCTGATTGGCCAGGGCGCGCTTGATCGACTGTTTGATCCACCAGGCGGCATACGTGGAAAGCTTGCCGCCCTTGGCCGGATCAAAGCGTTCGACAGCCTTCATCAAGCCGATGTTGCCTTCGCTGATAAGATCGAGAAGGGGCAGCCCGAGGTTGGAATAGTCATGGGCGATTTTGACGACCAACCGTAAGTTGGATTTGATCATCAACGCCCGGGCATTCTTGTCGCCCTTTTTAATCTTGGCGGCGAGAACGATTTCGTCTTGGACCGTTAACAACGGAATCTGGCCAATCTCCCGCAGGTAGATTTTGATTCCGTTATCGCCTTCTCTGTCGCGTTCTATTGCCATGCGATCTCACCGTCCGGGTAAAATTTTGCCTGCTTTCCGTCCGACCCATATATGTCTTTGTGTGCGCTTTCGCAAGCACTTTGAGACTGACACATATCCTCGGATACACTTGGACCTTCGAACCTCTATTTTGGTTGAATCGAAGATTTTGTGAATAGGGTAAAACCCGCAGATTGCCATCGGCAAAGTGCCTATAATGCGGCACCTCTCCCCTTAAAACGAAAGAGCCGCTCCCTTACGAGAGCGGCTCTTCCTGCTGAATGGTAATGAACTAGCTGATTTCGCGAGCCTTGCCGGCCTTCTCTTCCTTCAAGACCGCCTGAGCGGCAGCCAAGCGGGCGATCGGGACGCGGAACGGACTACAGCTCACATACGTTAAACCGATGCGGTGACAGAACTCAACGCTGCTCGGTTCGCCGCCGTGCTCGCCGCAAATGCCCAGCTTGATATCGGGGCGGGTCTTGCGGCCTTTCTCGATACCGATCTTCATCAGCTGGCCCACGCCGTCCTGGTCGATCGCTTCAAACGGGTTGCGTTTGACGATCTCCAGTTCCTGATAATGGGGCAGGAAGGTGCCGGAATCATCGCGGCTCATGCCGAGGGTGGTCTGCGTCAGGTCGTTGGTGCCGAAGCTGAAGAACTCGGCGTCCTTCGCGATTTCGTCGGCGCACAAGCAGCCGCGTGGAATTTCAATCATCGTGCCGACCATGTAATTGAGCTTGGTCTTTTTCTCCGCCATGACTTGCTTGGCGGTGCGATGAACGATTTCAAGCTGGTTTTGCAATTCCTTCGGGAACCCGACGAGCACAATCATGATCTCAGGTTTGACCGGAATACCTTCCTTGCGCACGAGGATGGCCGCTTCGATGATCGCGCGGGTCTGCATCTCCGTGATTTCAGGATAGGTGATGCCCAACCGGCAGCCACGATGACCGAGCATCGGGTTGGCTTCATGCAACGCAGCCACGCGGGACGCCACTTTAGCCGCTGAAATGCCAAGCTTCTTCGCGGTTTCAGCCTGTGCGTCGGCGTCATGCGGGAGGAATTCATGCAATGGCGGATCCAACGTGCGAATCGTTACAGGGTAGCCCTTCATGGCCCGGAAGATTCCCGCAAAATCATCGCGTTGCAATGGCAGCAGCTTCTCAAGGGCTGAGATGCGCGCTTCCTTGGTCTCGGCAATGATCATTTCACGCATCGAATAGATGCGGTCGCCTTCGAAGAACATGTGTTCGGTACGGCACAGACCGATTCCCGCCGCGCCGAACGCGATGGCATTGGCAGCCTGGTCGGGCTGATCGGCATTCGTACGGATACCGAGGCGGCGAATCTTGTCGCACCAGGTCATCAGCTTCGCGAACTGCTGGTAGGTGGCGCTTTCCTTCGCATCCAGGGTCTTCGCGACCAACACCTGAACGACTTCGCTGGGCGATGTCTTGAGTTCGCCTTCATACACTTCACCGGCGGTACCGTCGATGGAGATGAAATCGCCTTCCTTGATGGTGCGACCGGCCACCTTCATCGTGCGAGTACCGTAATCCACCACGAGTTCGGCCGCGCCGCAGACGCAGATCTTGCCCATTTGACGGGCGACCAACGCCGCATGGCTGGAAACACCGCCGCGCGCTGTCAGAATACCATCGGCGGCAATCATGCCACGCAGATCTTCGGGGCTGGTTTCAACACGGCAGAGCAGCACCCGTTCGCCCTTCTGGGCGCGTTCCACGGCGTCTTCCGCATTGAACACCACATGACCGCTCGCGGCTCCGGGGCCGGCGGGCAGACCTTTGCAGAGCAACCGGCCGCTCTTGACGGCTTCGTCGCGGTCTTTGCGATTGAAGATCGGCGCCAACACTTGCGTCAACGAATCGGCTGGAACGCGGCCAACGGCTTCCTTCCATTCGATCAATTTTTCGCCCACCATCTCGACGGCGATGCGGACAGCCGCCAAACCCGTACGCTTGCCGTTGCGGGTCTGAAGCATGTAGAGCTTGTTGTCTTCGATGGTGAACTCGAAGTCCTGCATGTCCTTGAAGCGAGCTTCGAGGGTCTTGCAAACTGTGACGAGTTCAGCGAATGCCTTCGGCATGTCATCCTTCAGCTTCGCAATCGGCTGCGGCGTGCGTGTGCCGGCAACCACATCTTCGCCTTGGGCGTTAATAAGATATTCACCGTAGAACACCTTTTCCCCGGTGGCGGGATCGCGTGTGAACGCAACGCCCGTGGCGCTGGTGTCACCGAGATTGCCGAACACCATGGTCTGGATGTTCACCGCCGTACCCCATTCGTGAGGAATGTGATATTTGCGGCGATACACAATAGCGCGGTCGTTCATCCACGAACCGAACACCGCGCCCATCGCTCCCCACAATTGATCGATCGGCTTTTGCGGGAATTCCTTCCCGGTCCGCTTCTTGATCAGGGAATTGAAGCGGCGAACGAGCTCTTTCAAGTGTTCGCCAGTGAGCTCGGTGTCCTCCTTGACGCCGACTTCCCGCTTGAGATCATCCATCACTTCATCGAACGGTTCGTGATCGTCACGGCCAATTTTCTGAACGCCCATGACGACGTCGCCATACATCTGGACGAATCGGCGATAGCAATCGTACGCCCAGCGCGGATTGCCGGACTTGGCGCCGAGGACTTCAACGGTCTGGTCGTTGAGCCCGAGATTGAGAATTGTATCCATCATGCCCGGCATCGATTCGCGCGCGCCGGAGCGGACGGAAACGAGGAGCGGGTCATTGCGATCGCCGAACTTTTTGCCGGAAGCGGCTTCGAGTTGAGCCAGGGCGGCGTTCACCTGCTCGGCGAGGACTTTGGGATAGCTGCGCTTGTTGGCGTAATAATAGGTGCACAGCTCTGTCGTGACCGTGAACCCTGGAGGCACGGGCAACCCGATGCGGGTCATTTCGTGGAGGTTGGCACCCTTGCCTCCGAGAAGGGCTTTTTGAGAACCGTTACCGTCCGCCTTGCCCTTACCGAAGAAATAAACGTACTTCAGCGCCTTTGACTTGGGGGCCGCTTTCTTTGCAATTTTCTTGGCCATAATCTGTTAATTAACTTTCTGGATGATTCCGCCTGGTTGAAGGCGGAAAATACCGTACAAACGGGGAAAACAACAGCCGCCACAATAACAAAACCGCCCCCTCTGTCAACGTCACGGTGGCTGAATTACAGGGTTGCCGACCGCCTCGAAAGGTCGCCGCTTGCGAGGCCGATTTGGGACGGTATACTCCCGGCATGCAGAAACTGCCGCGCGCTTTTTATGACCGTGACACGATTATTGTCGCGCGCGAACTGTTGGGCAAACATTTGGTGCATGTAACCGGCGGAATGAAACGCGTTGGACGGATTGTTGAGACGGAAGCCTACTTGGGCCCGCACGATCTAGCCGCGCATTCCGCGCGCGGCCGAACCAAACGCACCGAACCAATGTTTGGTCCGTCGGGTCACGCTTACGTTTACATGATTTATGGAATGTATTTTTGCATGAACGTCGTCACCGAACCGGAAGGACACGCGTCGGCGGTGTTGTTGAGAGCGGTCGAGCCTGTGCAAAACATCGAAGGTAAAACGCGCGGTCCGGGTTTGCTCTGCAGCGCGATGGGAATCGACCGACAACTCAACGGTCACGATTTGCTGAGTAACGATTTTTATATTGCTGATGATGGTACACAGCCCATTCATCGAATTACCAGGCGACCGCGCATCGGGGTCGATTACGCGGGTCATTGGGCGAAACGTCATTTGCGTTTCTACATCCGCGGCAATCCTCATATTTCACGAAAATAGATCAAAATTTGCCATTCCTGGAAAGTGGCGCGAGGTTGTTTCGGAGGAAGTATCAATGAAGACAACCGAACGCATGAGTACAATGAGCGGAACGGTAACTCAAATTAATCAGCAGGCCCGTCAATTGACGATTGAGGGACTGGTGATGAACAAGACTTTTGAAATCGCCGACGATTTCCCCGCTCCATTGTCTGACATAAAAGTCGGCGAAGAAGTGTCCGTCACCTATGAGCAGCATGAAACAACGGCTGTGGCGCATAGCTTCGTCCGCTTGAATCAGGAACAACAACACCGCGAGGCGGCTTAACGGGAGCGTGCCTTCGCGATAACCGCGATCGCGTCTTCCCCGAATCGTTGCGCTTTCGCGGGTCCAATGCCGCGTACGTTCAGCAAGTCCGCCGGCGATTCCGGCAGGGCACGTGCCAGTTCTTCAAGGGTTTTATCGGAGAATACGAGATAGGCAGGCCCGCCAATCTCGACCGATTTGTCGCGCCGCCATTGACGCAAGGCTTCGAACACCTCGCGGTCGTAATCCATTTCAGAAATTGAGACTGCCGCCTTTTTGTCAGCGCGCTTTGCCTTGGGAGCCGTAGCATTCACGTCTGGCATAGCCAGGGGAACTGACTTCTGCCGGAGCATGACCTCGCGCCCCAGAGGGGTCAGCGAAACAGTCGGGAACTGGCCCGTGCCCAAGTCCAGGCAAGCCGCGCGAATCAAAGCGTCCAATAAGCTCCAGACGTAATCGGCCCCTTGTTCAGCCAGCAAGCCGTAGGTTGAAAGTCGATCAAGACTGGCGTCGATGACTTCCTTGGAGCGCGACCCGACCAGTGTCTGCGCGATGCGCGCCCGGCCGAAACGTCCATTCACGCGGGCCACACAACTCAACGCTTTTTGGATGATGATTGTTTCCGTGTCGATCGGCAGTCGAATGGCGTTGGTGGATTGAGCGAGACAGTTGTCACAAACGGTGCAGCGCGGACTGGCATCGGTGTCGCCAAAATAATCGAGGATGAAATTATGCCGGCAATTGCGGTTGTCAGCGTAATCAATCATTCGCCGCAATTTACCCAAATCGCGTTCGCGCTTGGCTCCCAGACGATCAAAATCAATCTCGAGCTCGTTTAGCTCTTTGACCGGTTCGACCAGTTTGGTGGTGTAAGTGCGGCTGCCTTGGCGGTATTCGCGTTTAATGAAACCGGCGCGTT